>Ga0116171_10000646_pt1 | contig 36887 bp, 45 predicted proteins | sample AD_JPNHW2_MetaG_FD_89798 | JGI IMG/M metagenome (GOLD analysis project Ga0116171, IMG submission 89798) | Active sludge microbial communities of municipal wastewater-treating anaerobic digesters from Japan - AD_JPNHW2_MetaG | ecosystem: Engineered > Bioreactor > Anaerobic > Digestate | place... | reverse complement strand
TCCAACTGGAGTAACAGATAAAGCTAAAGCAAACTAAAATAGATAAAAAGGCGCCAAAAGCGTCTTTTTAGTTTATCCTTATATTTTTAAGTATAGGTATGCCTAAAAGATATATTGTGCGACACTATGTCGTATTTTTTATACCGCATAATGCGGCTTATAAAAGGCTCCCCTACACCCGAATTTCGTGGAAGAATTTAAGTTTTCAATGTTCTATCTACAATCATAAACTAACTGCTTTTACATAGCAAGCGCATTATTCTCTCTTGCCGCCGAATAAGTGGATAACTTATACCGGCTATTTATTTTGCTTTGAAGGAGCGTATCTCTCAATTATGCCCTTTATGGTCTTTCTGTCTCGATTAAATAACTTCCCTAGCGTGTTTGTATTATAGCTTTTAGGGTCTGCCTCATATAAGATCGTGATCGCTTTGTTGCGTAGGAGCTCAACTTTTCCGCGACCACCTTTTGCTTTTGTGATGTTTAAACTTTCCATAATTAATACAATATATCACAAAACTCCCACATTTCAAATTTCCTATTAAGCCATTTTATAGGTGCTGAACGGTGTAGGTTGTGCGATATTTATGTTTGGAACGAATCTAAGTCCCACAAATCTATTAACAACATCAAGTGATTCTTCTTTGCTGAATCTTAGATATTGCATACCTGCTCGAGGGTTTGTATCTGAGTGGCCAAGAATTAATCCTAGGAACTTCAAACTCGCTCCTTTCTTTACTAATTCATGAGCACCACCATGTCGAAGTGCGTGGCATGATATTTCTTGCGTTAGTTTTGCTTTTTCTCTTGCGATCTTCATCCATCTTTCAATACTTCTAGTATTCATTCTCTGACACTCACCTGCACTCTCGTGTGCAAACAAGGCTTCGTGATTAAATAGCATTTGTCTCTTAGCTACGTAATTAAGTAATAGTTGATGTGTCTCAGGTGACCACATGATCCATCTTTTCTTATAATTCTTTTTACCGATTATTTCAGTAAAGTTATTTTGCGACGATATGTCGGAAATATTTAGGTCGACGAGCTCACTAACACGGATCATCGACTCCCACATTAATCTTATAGCTACAAGTCTCATCAAGTCACCGAATATATTTGGATTAAGTGTCGCGCACATTTTTTCTACCTCCTCTGGAGTTGCTACTGGTCTTTCAGGTTGTTGCCATCTTGGGTTTCTAATCAGGAATGGATGAACCGTGGTTATACGATTTGCCTCAAGCCATTTATAAAAGTTTTTGATAACGTTGTTATGGTTGGCAATATTTCCATCGTTATATTTTAATTTTAACGATGCTCGGAACGCTGATATCTCCTCGAGAGTTATTTCAAGTGTATCTTTATTACCAACAAAGCTATAGAAATGCTCTAGGAATGGTCGATAGACCTTAGCTGCTGTGCGTGTCTCCGTTCCTTTCCAAAGCAAATATTTTTCAATTGCATCTCTAAGTAACATAAAATTTATTTGTTATTGATTAAGAGCCTCTTTTTTGAGAATTCTTGGATTGTCTTCCGAGAACAACACTTTAAACTCCCACACGTAGAACGAAAGAAGGCTTGATCTTTCATCAATGCCTGCTGTGGGCTATCCCTGACAAGGGACAGAGGCCAATGTTAATAATGATTTTTTGTGCCATCCTACTTCCCCGCTTTGGCACAAGCATGAGATATGTAGGTTTTCTTAGTATACTCCCACATTGTAAAAATGCAAATACAGGTAATTAAAGGACATTGTGGATAAACTCCCACAAAACAGAAGAAAACTAATATCAATCTACACTTATGTTTTTTAGTATGCTAATACATACACAATGGCCAAAAACGAATTTGAAATTGATCCATTTGAAATGTTACGTAAGAACGCGCACATTTGGGAAGGAGAAAAAGCTACACTCTGGTATCATGAAAAACTTGATGGTTCTTTTACGTTGATCGTTCTTTATAATTTTGAAAATAAAAAACGTCACCTTTTTTTGGAAGTTAATAATTCTAAAAGAAAAATTGAATTTAAGAACGAAGATATTTCTGATGAGTTATACACTCACATACTTATGGAGATTGAATCATTTAAGGGTATTGCAAATTTAGGCTGACTCCCCTACTAGTATCTGATAGTCTTTTAATTCATCCGGTAGATCGTGTTTAATTGATTTTGCAACATTGCGTTTAAGCTGTACAGAGCGATATTCATCTTCTCGTTTTATTTTGAATGAAGTTTTAAGAATTTTATTTTCATGATCAATACTGATCACAGAAAAATTTATTTGACCAAACATTCCGTATAACTTTCTAGTTTGAAATAATGTCTCGCTATTAATTTTTTTTATTTCATCTTCCATAATTATTCCCATGAAAAATTTCGACCGAAATGACCCCAGTTTGAAGTTTTAGAATAGTGAACTTTGTCTAATTCTAAATACTTGTAAATTCCGTTTGGTGTTAAATCGTATCCTTCAATAGGAACTTCAACCCCATCAATGTTGGCTACCGCCATGACAGGCTGTGATTTACCAATAGCATATGCAAGCTTAGTATAAACTTTTTTTGCATTGTGTTTTTTTAATAGGTCAACTGCTACTTTACGTGCCATGTATGCACCAGATCTATCTACTTTTGTGTAGTCTTTCCCCGAAAAAGACCCGCCACCTATAGGTATTTCGGGACCGTAATTATCAATGACCAACTTTCTTCCAGATAATCCTGTATCAGCATCAAAACCGCCCTGTGTCCAATCACCTGCTGTATTAACAAAAACTTTATATTGAAAAATTCTAAAAAATTTTGTCGAATTTTTGTCGACCCACTCTCTCACTGTTTCTTCTAAGGTTTTAGAATCCACATTTTGGAAACTCGCTATGATAGTTGCATCATTGTAGTTTTTTTCATCATAGCTAAGTGTAACCTGAACTTTTCCATCATATGGATATTTTTTGTAGATATGATTACAAATATTGCGTGCAAAATAATATTCTAGAGGTACCATTTCCTCATTTTCATTACAGGCATATCCCATCATAATGCCTTGATCTCCTGCGCCACCACTATCTACACCTCTAGAAATTTCAAGGCTTTGTTTAACAATATTTGAGATAATTTTAAACTTTGATCCGACCATTTTTTTAACAAGATCTTCAATATCTATATTTGCACTTGAAGTCACCTCGCCATTTATAGTAATAAGATCGTGACCGCCCATTACCTCAATAGCACAACGACTTTTTTTATCTTTTTCTAAATATGCATCAAGTATCGAGTCGGCGATATAATCACAGATCTTGTCTGGATGCATTGGACTAACACACTCTGCTGTTTTCATATTTTTAAATAAAAAATTCCTCATAAAGAGGAAAGATATAGATGACTAGTCTTATCTTTCCATTTAGCATTTCTGCTAGTGGTTGGAATTAGCACCTTCTTATTTCTAAGGGTTGCCGGTGGGTCATTGAGCCAGTACTCTCGCCACACTCTTGATAACAACTATTAAGTTGTAAGTTTATTATATCACAATTACAAAAGGTCAACCAGTTCGGTTGCATCATCTTCATCAAGACCTTCTTCATCCATGAGTTCTTTTACTCTTTCGGCATCTTCAATATCCAAGCCCTGATTTTGAGCAATTTCTGCGATTTCTATTATTTCTTCTGGGTCTTTATCCTCCAGCATATTTCTATTCTTGATCTTCATCTCCACCTTCTTCAAAACGTATTCTTCTTTCATCAAGTGTTTCGTCTTCATACATCCAATACACAGTACCTTGTACTGGGTATGGTACCTCTAATATTTCTTTTGCTGTATCTGACAAACTTCTAACCTTTCCATTATATTCAATTTGCGTGTCATTTATTACGCGGCAAGTTATTTCTGGATCTCTAGTAAAGGTTAAGACACTTCCTACTGGGATTTTTGCCATTTCAAAATTAAATCTTGATCTATTTTTTCTTGCGCGATCTAGTGCGCGTTGTTCTTCAGGAGAATCTACGAAATCTTGTTTAGGGGTAATATTTTCAAGCTCAGCAAGTTTGAGAGCTGCAACAACTCTCTCTGGAGCAATTCTGAAAAACTCTCTATTTGGTGCTACTCTATTATCTCCAAAAGCTTCATGAATTAATTTTTCAGTAGTATCCATGTCTCGAACCTTTGCCGCATAAAAAACTTCAAAAGGAAGGGGTACTCCAGATGCACGTGAAAGATCACGTACTCGTTGCTCAAGACCTGTTGTTTTACCAATTTTTACATATCCCGGCATAGCCTCATTTATTAAAATGTAAATTATATTATCCATAAATTAATTCTACAATATTTTTTATATTTAATGAAGGGTTATTTTTTTTCGATTTTATTTACCGCATTGCGATAGTTGCAGTAATCACAGGCAAGACCTGACTCAGGCATATCACCATCAAGGCATTGTTTGATCTCATGTAGAGTTCCGCCCACCCACGAGTCATCACCAGTGTATGGCAAGAGGTCAATATCAAATTCAAGTTTTCCATCAAATGCTGCACGATCAGCTTTTCCGTTACAATAGACAAAATAGCCTGTACTTGACACCTTGAAATCTAGTTTGCGTAATAGCCATTGATACATTTCCATTTGACGCTTGTATCCAATCTGCCAGTCCGCATCAAGACTCACCTTTGATGGCTTGCTTGTTGCTTTATAGTCGACAACAGTGATTTCCCCTTCCCTATTTACCCATAAATCGTCTACAGCGCCTGTCATGATGAAATTAGTCGGCTTGTGGTGATACTGAATACCCTTGAAATTTTCTCTCCATTCGTTCATCTTTTCGTGAGCAAAAGGGACCATATCGAGTCCATATGCCTTCATTAGTGGGTGTGATGTTTGTCCATCCCTGTGTATGTCGAATTCTTTCTTTAAAAGGGCATCTACGGCCGAATTTAGGGCAAATGGAAAGCCCGGCGGTTGTGCTACCCCAAGTCTACGATCCATATAAAAGCAACGAGGACAGTTCATATATGCCTCAATTTTTGATCGAGACAACTTGAAAGGCTCCGGGCTTTCCGGATCATAAAGGTTTCGTGTTCGGTTTGGGTTGTAATATTCTGACATAAGCTATGTAGTCTTATTATTAACCATAATCTCATCTTTTATCAATAGGTTCACCCAATCTTCCGTATAGACATAGTCGCTATGCACAACGTCGTACTGACAATAATTTGATTTTGTTTTTGTTTTATTTGGATCGATAGTAGCCGGTCTTACTCCATATTTTCTCCACATTTCTGTATGCCAATTAGGAGATTTGGTTACACCAGTTCTTTCCTTTATTGTTTTTAACACATCCGTTGGTTTGAACTTTCCCTGATTTGCAACTGGAATATGTTTTTCTTTGATAAGTGCTTGGATTTTCTCAAAATTTTCTTTTTGATTTTTATCGGCAAGATCAAAATTTATGAATTCAACTGCAAGATCAGAAGAGTTTCTATGATTGCCAATTTTAGGTAGTAAAAAGACTTTAAACGAGAACTCTTGGGAATCTTTAACTGTTTTTGAAATAGAACTGCGATGATTTTTTATAAAATCTATTACATCCTGTCCATCCTGACTAACTGGTATTTTTCTTTTTGAATTATTAATCTGTAGAGGTATATTTAAATGATCTACTATTGAATGTTTAGATCCGAACTCCTTTATTAGAATGTTTTCATAGTTTATAAGAAAAGCCTGACACTCACCGAGAACATGGCTATCAATCTCTGGCACAAACCGATGCTCAATTTTATTTCTGAGCTTTGCCATGAAATCTATATTTTTAAATACAGGATTTCCTGTGGCATGTGAAAAATAAAACTCAGCACACTTTGCAAGCTCCCATGCTTTGTAATCACCATCTACTGTTTCGTATCTATTGGAGTTCTTTTTTTTGTAAAAATATTTGACTCCATTTCTTTCAAAGATTGCATGGAAAAGAGATGTGTAAGCTATACACATCATTGTCATGTATCCAAAAGATTTGAAAGCTGTTCTTGGCTTATTATAAATTTCAACGCCGAGGAGTGCCGAATCTTTAGATTTTTCAAGAAGTATCGATACTTTTTTAGGCAATCGGCTAGACATAGTTTTATTTTTTAATTTTCACTGTCACAAGATATTTTATAGGATCTATCTGTACCCCGGGAATTTCATTCATGAATGGATTAGGCATTTTATAAATAAATGGTGATTCCGACAAATAATCAAAAACAATATACAAATGATAATTAGGATCTTCTTTTGCGATCGCTACTTCATTTTCAGAAATATAAAATCTAAATGTCATTGCTGGGCTATGTCTTACAGCTTTTACTTCGATGTGTTTTTCAGTTGAATCTGTACCAAAAGATAAGACATCATACCCTAGCGTGTCATCTTCTAGAGACACTTGTTTGATAACTCCAATAAGTTCAGGGTTTGTTTCTTTTAATTTCTCGATTTCATGTTTAATAACTATCTTCTCTGCAAAATCACCGGCTGCTCGATTATTACTATCTCTTAGTTCAAAATCAATTTTTTGAGTTGCAGCACTTTTTGATCTTTTTGTTTTTACAGTTGTTTCTGCGTTTTCGTCTATTTGCATTTCAATTATCTGAGGTTTAACCTTGGACAAATCTGGGAAGACCAATCCTCCAGTAATTTTATTTACAATTTCTTCTTGCTCCTCAGTTGTTTTCTGTTCAAGGCTTTCTATAACCCGCAAATAATTAGGATTGATTGTGTAAATTTGCCACCCATCGTTTGTATTTAAATAATCAAAATACCCTTCTTCACTAAAGTCTCTTAATGAGAAACTTTCGACGATCACTTCAATATCTTTTTTTGATAAGTTTGGCATGATTTTATCACCTTCTTTTCGGATGTATGAAGAAATAGTCAACATATCAAAGAACCGTTTTACATTATCGGAAAAATCTCCAATATTTAATTCTTTACTTTTTTCTTTTAAAACTTCCAAGTACGACTCTTTTGAGTCACTATTTCTATATTCCTCAATTAGATCAATAGCAAGAGGTATTTCATTCTTATCATTTATCCAACACACGAACAATTGATACTCATCGAATGTAACATAGTCTAATGAATAAAGAATTTTCAAGAGAACCTCCATAGGAGCAATCTTTATAGAAAGATTGTCGTTTAGTTTGGAACAATCCAAATAAACTTTCATTACTTGCTCGTCTAGAATTTTTTGCTTATAAAGCGATTTCAGAAAGGTTTCACCTGCGTTTGAAATCTGAAGACGATCTCCTCCAAGATTTATAATTAATCCTAAGTAACGTAAAGTAATACTATTGCGAGTTGTCAGCTCGGCAAAACCAGTAGTAAGGTCACTGTAAATTTTATTTACAACATCACTTGTGTACTCTTTTTGCTTTGCTTTTTTCCAAAAGTTTTTTGTGTCTTTCCCCTCTAGATATTTTTTATATTGATCAAGCATAATTATTTATCTAATAAAATTTTTTTAATCTTTTTTGCAATTGCTTTGGCTAATAATGGAGGTACTGAGTTCCCTATTTGTATACCGATAGAACTTTTACTACCATAAAATATGAAATCATCATCGAAGGACTGGATTCGGGCGGCCTCTCGAGGAGTAAGCGCTCTGTGTTGTGATGGATGTGTTACTCGGCCAACAGAAGGGGTATCAAATCGCGTTGTTATTGTATATGCGGGCTTATCCCTGTTAAGTCTACCGAAAGCTCCACTATGTACAGATTTCGTTTGTAAAGCCTTAGGTAGGCTTGATCTACCCTCTCCTTCTTTAATATTCTTTAGTATTTCAATGATTCTAGGATCATGTTGTGTCGCTTGGTGATTATAAAGTTTCTTGTTTTTACCTCGTCTTTCTTTTTGATATTCACTAATGTTTTTTGTTGAATCATATTCTGATTCAAAGGCTCCTGCTCCTGCTGAAACTTTTGGCAAATCAAGAATTGTTTCGGCTATAGTGATATATGGTTTTGTGCTTTTGGGACCATGTGTTTTTTCAGGAAAGAATTTCTCAGGATCTATACCTATTCTGTTGCCAATAAACACAGCCCTCTTTCTCATTTGTGGTACTCCATATTCTGCTGCAAGCAAGACGTGAACTTTTGTTTCGTATCCTATTTTTTTAAAACTCTCTATTATCTCATCTTTCACAGCTCCACCATGTATGTTAAGCATTGCTGCTACGTTTTCCATTACGAATACCTTTGGTTTGATTTCTTTTACTACCCTTATAAATTCTTTAAAAAGCTCATTGCGGGGATCATTTAAGAATGCGCCTTCACCTCCTCGAATACGTCTACCGGCCATACTAAAACCTTGGCATGGTGGACCGCCGACAATCACATCAATTTCCTTTTCCCCATTAAGTAAATCTTTGGATTTTACTTTTGTTATATCTTCAATAATCATCTTTGTTTTTGGATGATTTTTGATGTAAGTATTAGCAATTTCTTCCTTATATTCATTTGCAGAGACAACCTCAAAACCGACTTTTTCAAAGCCGGAGGATATACCACCAACACCTGCAAACAAATCTATTATTTTTAATTTATTTTTCTTGCCAGCCATATTCTTGAGTATGTGTTTGCTTATAATTAAAACTTTGCTTTAATAAATTTTCAATATTCATAACTTCTCCATCGATATCTGTGTATAAATTCTTCTCAACAATAAAAGGAATTAATCTCTCGTACAAAGAGTCGGATGTCATGAATCCATCATTTTTTTGTATCCATGATTGAACCTTTTTAACAATTTCTTTTTTGCTATCCTTGTTATCGAATATTTTATCAATCGCTTTTATTTTTGTATTTTTCTGAAAGTTATAAACAAAATCTCCTCTTAATGTATTGTTTCTATTTAAGCCTTGCGTTCCAGATGCCACAGCCTGTTCTTGATAAACAACATTCACTAGATGAAAACCACCACCAGTTACAGCATCCATTACAGCTTTCCAGATGTTTAAATTTCGGTTATGGAAGGTAAAGGATAAATATTTACCATCCTTTAAAACTCTAAATAATTCAGCATACACTTTCCTCATTCGAGAAGAGTAATCTTCGTATTTTTTATTACGATAAGGGTCATATATAATTTCCCCTTCATAATCAACCTTATTTCTAAGCCATCCATTCCAAAACATACTTAATCCAAAATAAGCGATACTGTCACCGTATGGGGGGTCAGTGAAAATATAATCCACTGATCCTGTTTTGACTGCTTTTAAGTTTGTAGCGTCAATATTTAGGATTTGTGCATTTCTGGGATCAAAGGAATCCTTAACCTCCTCTTTGCCTTTTTTAATTTTGTGAAAACGATGTTTGAAACTAATTAGTATATTTTTTTCTGTGTGTACTTTTGGCGCCCACAATTTGCTAATAACCCATCCTGATTTTCCATTTACCGAATCTTCATTCCCCGGAATCATTTTAGACACATTTGGAAGCATTGAAGTAAAACACAAAAGAATTAATTTCTTTGTGTTTTCGTCCTTTACTGCATCAATATCTTTAATAATTGAACCTAGAATTACTAGTGCACGGTCAGTAAAAAATTCATTCAATTTACTTTTACCATTTCTTTTTACAAATTTTAAAATCTCATCTTTTGGATAAAATATTTTCTTTTCTTTATCTAACTTTTTAAATACTTCAACAGCTTTATTTAAAACTTTTTGATCAAATGAATCTGCTTTTTTAATAAATTTTCCATGAGTTGGACAAAAAGCTCTCACCTTAGAGAATTCATCATGATCCCAGATTGAATTTTCAAATGGCACACTGGTATTACATTTTGGACATTTAGTTTCGTATAGCTCTATGAATTTTTCATAATTTTTTGAGTAGATACGGTTGAATGCTTTTTCAAAATCTTCAAGGTTAACTTTGTTTATTGTGTTTTCAGTTATAAAACAAGCCATCGGATTAAGATCTATTCCGATTGCTTTTCTATTATGTTTAAGTGATTCAATCACGACAACTCCACTACCCATAAAAGGGTCAAGGACAGTGTCACCCGGTTGGGTAAAATTTAAAATATAGTCGCTTACCACATTGTGTGGTTTCCTTCCCCAATATTTATGCATCATGTAATGAGAAGGATGCGTTTCAGCGGTGATGTTTTTGTTTATTTTTTTCATAAAAATTGAACTGCGTGATATTTGTTATCACATGACACATACCAAGAATTGACAATAATATCAACTACCGCTCTTGATCATGATAACTTATAATATCTCTATTAGAGTATAACATATTTTCGTAAAGTTCTGGAGCGTTTTCGACGTATACAACGAGTTTTCCAGAGAAGTAAAGGTCTTTAAATTTTCTAACTCTTTCCCTGACTTCATTTATGTGTTCAGGTTTGATTTTTATGCCGTTTTTGTCCTGCTCAAGGTACTTGTTGTAATGCAAAATTCCATAAAATCTAGCATCCATCTTATTTTTTTCTTGAAGGAGTTTTTGGGTTTGTTGTTTTTCTTCATCTTCTCTAAAACGCAGTATTCTTTCCGTCACTTCCTTTGATTCTGAGTGATCCTTAGTGATTGCCATAAAAGTATTGAACTCAAATCGACTCACTGATGGTTCAGAACCATAATTATCAACTAGCTGAATCAAAACATCATAAACAAAAAAGAACGGATAAATTTTGAAGTCTTTAAAAGAAACACGTTTTGCCGGATCAACATATTTATTATAAGAACCGTATATTGGATTCCAGTAAAGTACTTTTTCTAATTGTGAAGTCAGCATATCCTCATAATTTTTTGCATCAGAAAACTCTTTCGTTTTATCGTATATTTCATTAAATGGTACGGTTGGACTTAGAGGTGCATCAACAGAAATAAATCCAGTAATTTTACTTAAAAATAATGCACGGAACCCAGCGGTCATATTTTTCCCGGGATATTTTTCTTCAACAATTTTTTGTATCTCATCAATAAAATCTTTTTCGCTTATATCAGGATTTTCCTTTATTATTTTTATCGCCTCAAAATTAACTTCGAAATATTGATTTTGTTGTCCTCGCTTCCAATACAAATTGTCCTCAGTCCATTTTTCTAGATATGTAGAATATTCCCTCCACTCCTCGGAAATAACATCATTTCTTATTTCTTTTGTATGCAGAACTTCATTATTTCTAAATATTTCAACCACCTCTGAATCAAATGTTACTTCGCATCCATTTAGATCGTATACAAACAAATCTTTTCCATCACGGTGAACTTTTTTTAGTCCACGAATTCCATTTTTAATATTCAGTCCATCAAGAATCAAATTCGCGGTGCGATAGTTTCCAATAAAATCTAAAATTAATACGTTCTCTTTTTTGGGAGATACACGTAACCCACGACCCATGTGTTGAATAAATATTGTTTTTGATTCAGTTGGACGTAAAAATAATAAGCAAGAAACATCTGGAATATCTACTCCTTCATTAAACATATCAACTACGAATGCTATTTGACACTTGTTGTCTCGAAAATGTTTTATCAATAAAGCCTTATCTTTATCCTCACTACCTTCTAGTCCTATACTGCGAGAATGCACCGCTATTGCATTAATTCCTGCTTCCTTGAATTTTGCCGCACATCTTTCAGCATGTTCTATTGATGCACAAAATCCGATAGTTTTTCTATTTCCCGCACTTTCCTTGAATTTTTTTATTATTGCCTGATCACGTTCATCAATCAACAAGTGTTTATTTAAATCTTTAGTATCGTACTTAAATCCATTGTAGAAAATATCTGAATAATCAATACTATCTTTAAAGCCAAGATATTGAAAGGGCGCAAGATATCCTTGTTCTATTGCTTGTTCTTGGTTCATATCAAAAACAACATTGTTATTATAAAAGCCTAAAATATCTTTACGATCCATTCTATCCGGCGTTGCTGTTAAGCCTAAAAAGAATTTAGGTTTAAAGTAAGAAAATATCATTGCATATGTGGGAGCGGCAGTATGATGAGTTTCATCTATAATGATGTAATCAAAATAGTCTGGAGGAAAATTCTCTATATGTTTTTTCTTACCTAGAGTTTGAATGGATGCAAATAATATCTTTTTATCTTTTTCTTTATCTTTTCCATTATAAAATCCAAGATCATTTTTTCTATCAGGAACGACACGTTCAAAAGTATCCTTGGTCTGTTTTAAAATTTCATTTATATGAACGATAAAAAGAATTTTCTCAGCTCCTGTACTTCTAGCATCTAATGCAGACAAAATTGTTTTACCCAATCCAGTGGCCAATATTGCAACAGCACGATCTGATCCATTTTTTCTTGCTTGATCTAAATTTTTTAATGCTTTTTCTTGAGCCTCATGCGGTAATATTTCTTTTCCGCGTTTTAAATAAAGATTAAATAATTCCTCATCTGCAATAAACTGTCTTCGAAGAAAGTATTTAACCTTTTCTTTTTCATTTTCTAAAAAACTACTGCCGAGAGTTATCGTTTTTCCAGAAGATGTCAATTGGCTGCTCCCTTCGTTAGTTCCATTAAATACAATTGTGTAGGAAGTGTAGGAGGTTTTAATTCTTAAAAAGGAAATATCATCGTCGGTTTTTTGTGTAATAAATTTTTCAAAATCTTTTCCTAAATCATTAAAAATAACCTCAAGAAGGTTCCGTAAGTTTTTATTTTTTACATCAACATAAAACGGCGACTTTAATTCCATTGCCTCTCAATTTTACTATATTTTTTGGTTATTTTCCAGTAGCTGTAATTTTTTATTTACCTGCGAATGGCTGGCTATTTTCACCCTTGTTGGCAAAATAGAATGTAAATGCCATGGAAACTAGGGTTAGAAAGTCTTTTGCATCAATTTTGCCTATAAGCATACCTGTAATGGTAGCCACTGCCATCAAGACAAACACTAATTTTGATGCTGAAGTTAGAATAGTTTTCATAAATTATTTATTGAATAATTCGTTTAATTTCGACCTAGTAATTTTCCCGACCACTCCATCAGGATTCAGTCCATATTTTGTTTGGAAGTTTTGTACAGACTTTTTTGTAACAGCTCCAAAGTATCCAGTGCTTTCCGTGTTGATCGGAAACAGTCCGAGATATTTTAGACAATTTTGCAATGCCACAACGTCTGGATTTCCGTATGTAATTGTCGCAGAAAATTTTAGGTCGTTCACAAAATTATAAATAGGTTTGTTTGGATCTATGCTTTCTGAGAATTGAAAATTCATAGGATATTTTGCAAACCAGTTACGATTTTTGAAGAAGTCTTCATCGATGATTCGTTGACCTGCACCAGTTCCGGCTTTGGGACCCCATGAATCATCAATTATGATTGCTTTTTTGCCGTTGTATAAAGTGAAATCGACTCCAGTTACTGAATGTCTTGATGTTGTGGGTGCTGTAAGTTCAAGATCGGTGTACCTTACGTCGGGATCTTTGTCCCATTCTTCGTATTTAAAATAAAACCAGAGCATGACACCTTTGCCTGTTTGTTGAAGGACAGATGCCACAGTTTCAATATCTTTAACTGGAAGAGTGATCCAATTCTTCGAAATCTTGAATATCTCCCCTACTTTTTGCTTATATTCGGGAATAACTACCGCATCCATTTCTGCATCGCTCATTTTTTGGCTTGGTACAAGGTCTTCAAGGGTAACTCCTTCACTTGCGATCTTGAATACGTCGTCACCATTCATTCCGCCTCCCGGTTTGTTTACGCGACGCTGATAAATGTGCGTAGCAGAGAAATGTACATATATTCCGTTTGCAAGCCAGTACATAATGCCGAGTAATTTTGCCATTGTTTGTGCTACACAGGATCCGCTTCCATCTTGATCAAAGATTGGAAACTTTCGCCACTCACTTTGATTCTTTTCTTTCCAGTTAACGGGAGATGCTGAGGAAACAATTTCCTCAAATTTGTAATCCTTCAATTTTTCTTCTTCAGTTCTAGTATCGAGACACGCACCTTGATATATTTTTTCCATAATTATTGTATTAATAAATTAATAAGCCCGGTGATCAGACCAGCGATCGACGCGGTTGAAACAATCCAGAAAAATTTCATGATCCATTCTTGGTTTGTCTTTACAACGGCCAAGTCTTCCTGAATATGACTCAAGTGATTTTCCTTTATCTCTTTTATATCGTTTTCAATTTTTTCTACTCGTTTTTCCATATCTAGGTTTTTACAATGTAATTAATAACAACGAAAGGAGGCATGTTCTCATGTTTTGCATTTCCTCCAGTATCTGTTAGCAAGGGATGCCCATCATTTGGGGTACCCTCTCCAGATACACCGTATTCCTGAATATACCCACTTCCTGAACCAGAAGTTGTTTGAGTGTTTCTTTTGTGTCTATGTTGTGGCATTTCTAAAACAGACAATTGATGGTCTTCTTCACCTCCAAAATCTCCAAGAGATCTATTTGCTAGGGTCAAGTCTGCAGGAGTTATTGTGTAATTATTTGTATTGTAGTCGACTATTGATATAAAATTTTCTCCTTTAATAGCATCTCCAAAAGAAGGACAAAATGCTATTTTAGTTTTATCAATAATAGATACAAAAAACTTTCCATTTTTAACCCCCGTAAATGAAGCCCACCCATTACCAGAGACATAAACTGGTGATCCTCCGGGTGTTGATGATACGGCGAACCTATTATTTGCAATATCCACCTCAACGACATACCACACCGTTCCACTTGAAGTGAATGGACTTATAGATATTTGGTTTGACACAGTTAAGACATCACCCACCTCAGGGGTTGTGCCATATCCACCAGATAAAGAAAGATAATTACTTCCACCAGTATTGTAAGCTTGCATACTTCCAGTTGACCAAGTAATTCTTGGTGTTACTAAAGTTTGAAAGGAAACCGATCCAGCATTTCCACTACCAAATAATGAACCGCCTCGAGTTTGAGAAACTGTAATATATGTTCCATCATTGCTTATGACAAAATATATTTGTCCGTTAGAAAAATTTGATGATGACTGCGAATATTGATATATAGGAGTACCAACTGGACACAAGGCAGCAAAGGCAGATCCAACATTTATCACGCCTGCACTATCCACCGACTTTCCAGATGCTTGAGTCCCTTGTCCTGAGATGTAAGCATATATACTTCCTGATATTGATACTAATTCGCCAGATTGTAATCGATGATTTATTGAAAGATTTAATCTTTTATTGGAAAAATCAATAGTTGAATATGGAGCCGAAAAAGTTCTTAGTATTGTTTTTTGTCCTGATCCAATGGGAACTGATCCTCTCATGTCTGGAAGATTAAAAGTTGTTGATCCGTTACCTATACCATATATCGTCCCTATTGCTGCAAAAAGAACGGCGTACGTAGTTCTAGAAACAGCTGAACCATCACAAAGAAGAAAGCCGGCAGGAGCTGATGATCCACCGAATGCAAAAATAACACCAGCAGGCATAGATGGTGCAACACCTGTAATTGGACGAGCATCAAGCGAGATATATCCCTCTACGCTGTCGTCTGATGCTTTTATTTTTGTAATAGAAACTCGTAAATAAATTTCAGCAAGAACAAGTTTATCAGAAGGATACAAAGGAGCCACAGGAGATGTATTTTCTGTACCATTAATAATTTCTATCGTTCCATCTTGTTTAATAACAACAAGATCAATTCTCGGATTTGATGTAGGAGCTGTAATTGTTGGAGAATTACCACCTGTGTATCTTACTTGTGCATTGTTTACGATTGCTACACCCGGAGTTATATGTACTGTCATATTCGGTATATCTTGTGAAATCACGTGCAAACCATACGATGTCTCATTTAGTTTCTCCGCAGTTATTTCTTCACCTTTGATCCAAATTTTACTCATATAAAAATTTTAAATTAATTTATAATCATTTCACCATCAAGAGTCATTGCTTCAGTTGAGGCTACGGTTATATTCATGGCTACTCGATTGAACAGGGTTCCAGAATTCGACGTTGCTGAACCATTTATAAAAAGTGAAAATTCACGCCACGTTCCTGTCGCCTCTGTTGCCGCCCAAAAACTGGTAATACTGATCACATTCAAACTTTGAGAAATTGATGAGACAACTTTTCTGGTACTAGCTGATGGCGTTTGTAATCCTGAATCACTATCCGATGGAGTATTAGTTCCAGTACCAAGTTCTTGATAATTAATAACAATCTGATCAATTAAAGAATATTGTCCTGCCAACGCAGCAGCCATCGCCGTTCGCGATATTGTAGGAACGATATTGTGAGTACGATACATACGAACATATCGTCCAATAATTTTTTTCCCTATAAATTCAGCGATACGATCTGGTATAAATATTGGAATATTACGAAGTAATATAATTTCTTTTTTATTTAAATTTGTTTTTTCTGTTATATAAAATCTATACCCTGCAGTTTTGATAGAAAAAATCCACTTGAAAAAACCTATCAATTTATTTTCACCACCATTCATTTTTATTATTTCTTTGTATGTATTCATATATTTAGGTTGTTACTATCATGTGATTTGTTTTTGGCATTCGTTTTTTATCGTTCACATCTACCGGATACCATGGACCCGCTACCCATATCGGTAGAACATTCAAGCCCCACGGGTTTATTCGCCATTCATTTTCGATTATTTTTGACTCCTCAGTATAGCCATAAGCCTGAACAAGTACTTCATTTTCTTCTATTTCAAACTGTTCAGCGGGATTGGTAACAAGTAATTTTCCAAGCACATCAATGATTCCAACATTCTCAGATGCAAGAAGTTGCACTTCATATTGGAATGAACTAGGAGTACGCGCGCTCATAATTACACGAGTGATTTTAAATGTCTCGTTAACAATTCCAAGAATAGATGAGTTTACGATAATACTCTGACCACTTTTAAGTCCAGATTTTGTTGTTATAAAATACCCTTCATTTGCCCGTGAACCATATTTTTTTATTTCTGCTTTTGCTCTTTGGATAGCCTGATCTTCAGATTTAATAGTTGCATCTCGTATTACGTATTGATATTCACCATATGTTGCGATTGAACTCACATCTGAGCGAACGATTTTAATTGGATATACCTGATTTCCAGACCACTTTACATAATTACCAGCAGATGGTTTTGTTGTGTCAGGAAAGATAATAAATCCATTATTCGGATTATAGAGAACATCTTTGGTCGTAGGATCATCAATACCATCTTGTCCGATTGTAAGAGTGCTATAGTTAGCTCCACTATCTATTGATGTTTGAATAGTAAGACTTTGTAATCCGGGCTTTGCTACGAAAGTACGTTGCTGACCATCTGCTACATACGTATTAGTAAGAAGTGAACTTACCTTATCTCCCCCTCTTACAATTATTTTATTTCTTACTTGATTAATATTTCTACTTATCTTGAGTGACCCGAATATATAATTTCCAGAAGTATCATCAATATTAAATGGAGCCGAAGTTGAATGTTCTTTAAAGAAGTGAATATCTCTATCGTAGTCAACATACCAATCACAATCCCCTATCATCTCTGCAAGTTTTTGTATACATTTTGATGGTTGCTCATCATTAAAAACTATTTTTCTGATTACGTCGGTTGCTGCTACATTTAAAACTGTAAATCCAGTAAGATATAAAGTATTAATATCAGATATGATATCTCCTACCATCATGTTCGTATAAGTTTTATTTACAAGCTGACGATCCATGATTTGCTGATAATCTTTACATAGCACAGTGAAGTATTTAAGTACTCCTTTATTTTCTTCGCTTGTTTCTACAACAATTCCACCGAATATTTTTATCGTCCCATCAAACATTGTGATCTCATCACCAAGTACAGGACGATATGTTTTCGATCCATAGTTCTTGATCTTGAATTCCAAGCGATCAGGTTCTTTTGTCAACACATCCTGTTTTTCAAGTGTTGGCCACTCAATATTTGATGTCTTATCTATGTTGTTTACTTTAAGTAAAAGTGCCATATATTAATTTGATATTCTATGAATTTCACGAAGACGACGAATAATCATGTCGCCAATTTGTACGGCCGCAGTACGATCAAGAAATGTACTATTACGCATGTCTACCATTATGTTGCTACCATTAACACCCGCACCATTTGGAATAATTGAACCCCCGATACTAGGAATAAATACTTCGGGACCCTGTTCACCGACAATATAACTTCGACCAGATTCTACAGCACCACCGCCCGCCTTTTTACCAGTGATTGCACTTACAGCAGAACTTACAGCTCCACTTATTCCACTTCCCGCTTTGCTTGCAAGACTAGCAATAGATGACAATGCTCTATTCACTGCAGAGATAACTTTATCTACCACACCGCCTATATAGTCCCATGCTTTTTTAATAACATCTTGTATCCCTTGCCACAAACTTACCCAGAAATTTTTAAATCCAGTCCATATTGCAACAAGCGTGTTATAAAATGAAAGCATTTTATTAGACAAATAATCCACAGTAACAGTCCAGACATTTTTTATTGCATCCCATACTCCCTTGAGAAATTTTGAGACAGTATCCCAATGTGTATAGAGAAGAATTCCAAGAGCAATAATTGCCAAAATTACCCACGTCCATGGATTAAGAAGCAATGGTACAAGTGCTGCACCAAGCGATGCTATTCCACTCAAAACTGGCATTACAAACTGTACAGCCATTGCAGTTCCTGCAATCGCAAGCACACCAGCAATGACAAGCATTGCAGTCGATATTACTTGTGAAAGCCATGGATATCTTTCTATAAGTTGATTGACCCATGTCAGTGCTGTGCCAAGCCATTTAACAAGCGGAGTTCCTGCATTTTCCATAAAGTCACCAGTTGTTTCTTTTAATCTTGCCCACTGTATTGAGAATGGACTCATTGCTTTTTCACCTTCAGTAATTCGTCTTCCTAATTCTTCAAAGAGTGTCTGCAAGCTAACAAATTCAGGAGCTGCGATACCGAACTGCTCAAGAAGAAAACGGAGCGCTCGTTCGTTTCCTTCCGTTGCTCGGATCATCATGTTCGCGGCTTCTTGCGCGTTCAGCATTCCGATACGCTGACCACGCAATAAGATATTTCCATATTCCTGTGCCTTATTCATCTTCCCTACGCGAGGGAGAAGTTTCGCGGCCACAAGCGTTGCATATTCATCGCCGACTCCAATCGCACGCTGTTGTGCAGCACCCCATTCTTTCAGGACATCAAAGTTCGCATCGACATCTTTGCCATATCCAGCAAGAAAAAATCTAGCTTGAGCAAGTTGTTTATTACTTTCTTCAGTTGCATTGATCAAACTTGTCAGTCCTTTAGTTCCAGCATATGCAGACAAAAAACCTAGAGCACCTTGAAGTGCAGATCCATAACTTTTGGTTTGTTTCTCGAGATTCTCTGTTTGTACACCAATATCTTTAAGTGTACGTGTCGCATCATCTCGAGCATTGACCACAATTTGAAGTTTTACATCTTGGGTTGCCATAATTATTATTTTGCTTTTCTCATGTCACGTTTTTGTTTTTCGTTATCGACCTTCATTTGAACTTTTACAATCTCTGCAAACCACCAAGGTTGATCTAAGAATTCTTGATATGTCCATCCGAATTTTTCACATAACATAACAATGAATAATTCATTTGGAACATGACCTCTGCCGGTCTCAGCGAGTACAGAATAGTCGTACTCTACTTGGCTAAAAAATCACTAGGATCGAACGCATCTTTTGTTACTTCATTGATTGATTTGAGTACAACTCGATAATCTTCTTGGCGAAGATTCTCAACTTTCTCTGCTGCGCCATCAGGACTTCCATCTATACTCACCACAACGAGGCGTAATGCTAATTCCTCAGCTTCAGGTACTGCGAGTGGATCAAAATCAACGACTTTTGTTTTGTCACCTTCAGTTGTTTGAAACTTTGAATGTTTCAAAAATACTGATTGTAATTGTCGAGCTTCTTTTCCTGTGAGATATGTATAAAATTCTACGATTCTCCCTGATGGAGTTGTTACTTTTTTTGTTTCTCTTTCCATAATTAATAACTTGATACTAGATTTGTAATAAGAGCAGTAATCATCTTTGAATCGCTCGTTGAATAATGAGCTTTAAAAGATACACTCTGTTTGACCATTTCATTAATCTGAATAGGTCGGGTTATCTCAGTGAATGTCACCTTTGCTAGATCGATACGAACGGTAGGATTTGCTGCGTTTCCGATCGTAGTGTCCGTATTCACTAGATCGAGGCGAATCGCTTTCGCGGTTCCAGCAAGTGTATTTGTTTTGAAGTCGCTTTCGTTTTGCCATAATGCTTCTAGTTTTCCTTCAATCGTGAATTGCTTATTTAGGAAATCGTTAGGAGTAATACTTCCAAGAACATCATCATCTTCAAGGTTTTTAGTAATCGTCAAAGTGAGTGACTTGAGTGCAATTGCCGATCCTCCTCCAAGACCTGCAAGACTTGAAGCCACCTTGAATGTGAAATGCTTATGTATGAATTTTCCCTCAGTGGTAAGTGAAGGAGTCAAGGTTGCAGTTGCTCCCTTTTTTGCACGAATGTTTGCACTGTATCCAATATAGGATCCCGGTTCGTAGGTAATCTCAAGAGAATCAATAACTCCTAAGGCATGCTTATAATCTTGTCCTGCGAGAGGATCATCAAGAAATAATGAAAGAGCTTGATGTTGAGCTCCTTGTTGCACTGAGAATATATGATCGTAAACAATGGATTCACCCGCATGAGCTCCAGATGATACACTTCCAAGTGCCGCAAGAAGTATCAATCCGAAGTGTTTATCACCAATCGGAGCCTTTAGACTTCCTTCTGCCCATTGTTTTGTGATTGTTGAGCCTATGGAATCTTCAATCACTCCATATGCCTGTTCTTCAAATATTTTATTATCTTTTTCTTCGATTCCAAGTTCAGAAAAAGGTATCCAATATGATGCTGAAGATTCAACAGTACCTCTTGTTGTTTCTTTTGCTATTCCAACTTGGAATAGTCTTCCGATTCCTTTTGTCATAGATTGTTTTCAGATTTTATGGTTGGTAATGGTTCGACCTTTTCTTTTGTTTTCTCGTAGATCTCGTTAGCTTCTTCTTGGGATTTTGCCTTTATCGTCTGCGGCTTATATTCAAGCCCACCCGGGAAGAAGTATTCTTGCGGAGATTCGAGCATTTTGTTTTTATCTTTTGTTTGCATAGTTCTTAGAATGTAAGTGTCTTATCCGCATGCGCTTTTAATGTGACCGTGAACACGATATAGGATTTATCCTGTGACGTGATTGCAGTCGGCTCACTATTAGACGGTTCCAATCCACCGACCGCAGTCCCGGCAAGTGTTGGATCATTATCGAATACATCAAGTATTTGATCCGATAAGTATTCAATGTCGTCAGTTGATTCAATGTTTTCTGTTTTCTGAACAATCGTAATTCCGAACGTGTAGGTGCGTAGATTAGATCGGTTAGTAGACATGTTTCCTTCAGAACTTGGTGACACTAAAATGGCAGCAGGAAAAGAAGGAATATCTCGATCAAGTGATGGATTCTTTTTTAAATCATCCACAATTACACACTTAAGAACACCACTCGTTACAAGTGCATCGAGTTTGTCTTTTATTTTTGCTTTTACAATTGTCCCTAGTGATGAAGACATAATTTATCTAGTGAGTTTTCCGATTTCTCGGAGAATAATATCTCCCGCTTGGCGAAAAATATTTTGTACGTCCTTCTGAGATTTTTCGACTATCTGTCTCATAAACGGACGAGGTTTTGATGGACGTGAAAATTTTGCGAACACTCGTTCCCCACTCTGGTTTACCCATGACAAAACTTTCTTTTGTTTTGGGTAGACGTACCCTCTACCAAATTCAACAAATGGAGCATATCGTGCAGTTGGAAACCATCTTGCTTGTAATCTTCCTGATGTAAATCGAAAACTATGCAGAAGATTCCCTGTGCGCCATGGGACCGGATCATCTTTTAAAGTATGCTTAGCAAATATCGCTTGTGTAGCATCCACGGCTCGCTGGAGTACTGGCTCCGCTATCCTTGGATACTGTTGAAACGCTTTTGTAAGCGCTTTTATATTTTTGATCTCGACATCTACGAATGCCATAAACTAAGAGAGAGCAGGAATCCTGCGATATCGATTGATAGTCGCTTGATCATCCTTGTTTAAGTCATCACGCCATGTGATCTGAGCACCGTCGAATCCTTCAGAGAGTTTACCTTCTGCTTCACGTCGCTTATACCACTTAACGACCATGCGTTCTGCAAGATCAGTTATATCGCTCGGAAGAGTATGCGATTCTTCATCATCATAATTTTCCCAATCAATAAGATATCCTGCGGTATAAGATACTTTCAAAAACTTTTCAAAGATTCCGTTAGTTTCAATAATTCCTGCTTCTTCATCTAGCTCCCATGAATTGGGATCATATATATTCCACACAGGATTTATTTTTGTCCCAGAACGATATTCAATTTTCGCCACTTCACTAACAGGAGCATGACGAAGTACGATTATTTTTTGTCCGTAAGTGTGAATAGTGTGCGTTTCCTCGTATTCTGTTTCTATGAACCTTCGATTACATTCACCTTCAATAAAATCACTGACTGCATTAATCAGATTTGCAAACAGATCATCAAAACCATCTGATTCTATTCGAAGTCTGATGTTTCGTACTCGATCTATCGTTGTAAGTGCGTATGCTCGTGGTTCCATAATGTTGATGGATTGAGTCTCGGTCGCTCCCTCCCAATATGAGAGGGAGAGCCGAGATTCAATCATGAGATTAATTCACAGGCTCGTTGTATGCTCGGCCAAGTGCGAAGACAGCCGAACATGGAATTGACGGTGTAGTACCTCCGACAGTAAGAACAGCGCGAAGGTATCTTTTGCGTGATCCAGTGTTGAGACCCTCAAGACGAATGAGTTTTACTTCATTGTCTTCGGTCACCTCAGCGGATGCATCTGCAATTGGAGACCAACCAGTTAATCCATCTTCGGATTCTTCAACGCTAAAAACATACGTTTCGTTGCCACTACTTGTATCTATATCACCAGCAGATACTGTAAGAACTGCAGAGCCGAATCCTTGCGTATCGACTGCATCACCGTTCGTACTAGTACTGAGGCTACTAGGCACAAGAGAAACAAGAAACTTTATTGCATCGTAGATTGATTTCATAAGTTTTCGTCTGTATTAGTGTCGGTTTGAGTATTATCCGTATTTTCCTCTGAAGACTTATCGTCTTCTTTGGTTTCAGTTCCTTCACCATCCTCGGAATCTTCTTCAGATTCTTCAGGCTCTTTTGGTTCCGTAGATTCAGCGGGAATTTCTTCGCTACTGGTTTTTTCTACCAGTTGTAGAAATTCTTCACCGATATTTTCGGCTTCCTTAGGAGTCATGTGGATGATCGATTCTTTTTCGATTCGGTCACCCTTGAATGAGATTGGTTTGAGAACTTTGTATTGAAGTAGTTCTTCACTCATAGTGATTTACTCAAACGATTAATTATTAAGCGGCAGTTTTGACGACTACAAAAGCTGCACCGAGTGCGACCGTGAGTGCTACGCGCTTTTTAAGCACGAGCGCGCGCTGGTCTGCGAGCGCGATTTCTTTTCCGCCGAAGGTTCCAGATTCATGCTGAGATACAGTCATATCTCCTTTATCACCAAAGGCTAACGCCTTCATGTTTCCGAAGATAATGAATTTCTTAGATGCACCAGAATTTGCAATACCCGGCAAATGTCGAGTTGTATAAACTGGGAATCCAGCCATCTCACCGGCAGGACGGATTCCTCCGCCAGTCGGATTGTTGGTTAGAACATTCGCTGATGCCGCTCCTGCCTGAGGCAAGATAAAAGTGCCGTTACCGTCTTTTTGTGTGCGAAGTTTCGCCCACACAGTGCGGTTCATGTACCAAGCGGATCCTTCAAGAACGGATTCTTCGAGATTTGCTATCGTGTCGGCTGCATCTACCACGACATCAAATTTTGCAAAGGTATTTTCTCCAGAAGGAAGTGTGAACACAGTGACATCAGCGTGGTTAAGTACGCCGATGAAAGGATTACCGTTTCCAGCAAAACCTTGCTTGTCCACCATGTTCGCTAACGCCTCACCACCTAAGGCAAGGAGCCAGTCTGCGAGCTGTACACCTGCATCTGCGAGCAAGTCATTGCCCACAACGAATGCAAGTTGCCATTTCTTGACGATCAAGTTGGCCTGACCGAAGTTAACTCCGGTTATGCCGCCCGCAGCGTCAAAGCCGAGGAATTCACCTTCAAGAAATGCTCCGGTATAATTCGGAATTCCTTTCTCATCGGTTCCCATCGGCCATTTCTGCGCTTGGCTCATGATGAGACCAACAGACGCAGCAATGCGTAGGATTGCGGATTCGACTTCCTTGGAGACCAAGTAACCGCCACGTGAATCCTGTTCGCCAATCAGAGCTTCATTCGCTTTGGTTTTTATTCCGGCAGCCGCTTTCACGACTTCCACGAATGCAGTTTTCTGATCTTCAGTCATCCCTGTACGATCGTGGCCAAAGAGAGAACGCTCAAGCTGAAGTTTTTCAACAATAGCTCTGGTTTCTTTTGCAACAAGCGGAGAGATGGCATCACCGAGTCGCTTTTCCATAACGTCATCTACGACGGTTTGGAGCTGACTCTTGATGGCTTCTAGTTGTTTTTCATCCATATGTTTGGATTAAAAGTTATGCTTTTTCGTTTATTTTACGAAGAGCATCACTAGTTATATTATTAATGACCCGGAGGAATTGACGTTCATGGTTCCATTCTTTGAAACCTTTTTTTACATCATCCTCGGGATTCGACCTTTGTGAGGCATCACCTTCTTCAGGAGAGCCGGTGCCGTCCTCACCCCCAAGGTCAACCGCTTTGAGCAGTTCCTCCAAGGCGACGAGCGATCCTTTGATTCCCAAGATTGCCGTTTCTATGTGTCCCCTACTTTTCGCTGATAAAATTCTGCCGTCTTTCATTTCCTTTTCTTCTTCAGGTTCAGGTTTAATCGCGCAGACAAGATTTCCGTTCCCATCATCTTCAAGAGTTCCGTCTTTTCCATCATCCGTTTTACAAGGATCACCGGCCTGCTCTTTTGCTTTTTCTTCAAGTACCAAACCTTTCTGAATTAGCTCGGCGGTATCAAAACTTGCTGTTTTCATGAGTGAGAGTGCCATCGGATTGGCAGGGACCGGAACGAATGAGAATTCTAGCAATTCGGCTTTTGTCACCATATTCCCTTCCATTTCTTTTGCTATGAATCCGACTGACGTGGTGCGAAGAATTTTCGCATCGTACAAACGTCGTACTTGCTGAGCGAATGGGTTGGCAGATTCTGGAGCGAATCTTCCTTTTGCAACAAGTTTTCCATCTTTGAGTTCGATTGAATCTGTAACACCGATTGGAAGTCCTGTATAATTGTGACCCCACAACACAACTGGATTATTTTTATAATGAGTCAGATCCCATCCCTCTTGATTTACAATTTCACCTTGACGATCTTTATCTGCGGTTGAAATAACCACTTCAAAGGTTCCTGAGTCTTCACTAGATGCTTTCATCTTTTCGAGAAATTCTTTTGTCTCGGGTGTTTCTAAATAAGCAAATAGTTTTTCACTTATTTCGGTACTTATTTTATTGAGTGTGCTTTGTGTATCCATGTTTTTGTAAAAATTAATTATTAATTATTCGAGTGAGATGTCTTCGGGTCGCGTGTAGCATCGACAGCTCACGTGGAGTGGTGGACTCCCGACATCGTCGTACGTTATTGGTAATTTCGAACCATCGGTTCCAACAGCCTCGTCACCTTTATCAAAGAATGAATTTTCAATATCAATGGTCTTTCCGTGCATAGCATCACACCAAGGACAAACCCGATCATCCGCTGCGGTGTACCACTTGATGGTTTTCACTACACCTGTTTGTTTCCACGCTTCCTTTGTTGAATCATTAGCAATACGGAATGTTTCTGTTGTCGCCACCTGACGCGCTCGCACCTCGTCGCTATAGTCGTAAACCGAGTTAAGCTTTTCAGTCAGTTCATCGAGTGTCCATCCTTCTGTCTGTCCTTCTTCAAGAAAATCTTTCAAGAGTTGCATTGTTGTGTCGTTATAACTTTCCGACATAAGTTCTACTGAATGATCAAGAGCTCTTTTTGCTTCAGGTGTCATTCGGAAATTATTTACACCAAGAAGTGATGAGGCTTCTTTTCCTTCTTTTTCGTATAGATCACTCAATATTGGACTTGATAGATCAATTAAAATGCTCATCCATTCCTGCTTGTCATAGATATCAGATTCTGCAATAGCTTTTTGCCCTTTAAATTTGTCTAGATTTTTTAAGACTTCGGCTTTTTGATCAGCGTTGAATTGCTTTATTGTGTCGTGCATTCGCTTTTCGTATGGGCTTATACGCATAGCGAACGCTTTATAAATTGGTTCATAGTCGGCATCAGATAATTCTTTTATGCCTTTGCATTTTGTCTCTTTGAGTTCAGCGATGGTTTTGTTTTGCTTATCAAGTGATTCAGTCAATTTCTTTGCGATTTCTTCAGAGATAATTTTTCTAGCTTTATGATTTTTTGCGAATCGTATTGATGGTTTCTTTTCAATTCCTTTTTTACTCATTCTTTTTACTTCTTTTGGTTTAGGTTTACCAAGTGGTACTTTTGAAAAATCAGTCATCACGCTATCACCTTTATCTACACCATCTAAACCGAAGTATTCTTCTCGAGCCTCGTTTATGCTTATTACTGGTTGCAAACCAACTGCTGCTTTCATTTCTTCTATTCGTTGAGCTCGATCTTCAGGGACCGGATCGGTGAAATCTAGATATAAATTATCGCCATATCGAGGCACAAGAAATTCATTGAGTTGTTGCACAATAAGTTCTAGTTTTGGTTTTAATGTTCGAGCAGCAAACACGTAATTTGATGTTTCCGCAGTCGCACGATTTGTTTCTGACTCCGAACTACCGAGAATTGTTTTTGGTACACGAAATCCACCAAGGATCTTGTCTCTCATAACACTTTGCATATTTGCGAAGTCCATATCCTTTGGTGTACTGCTTGCCTCGTCATACTTAACACCCTTTGGAAGGACAGCTACTCGGTATGCGTTACCTGCGCCTTTATATAAATTTTCAAATGATGCACGAAGTACTTTCATCTGTGCATCAGTGATCGCGTTTTCTGAAGATAACAACCCTCCAAGACGAGCACCGTTCTTGAAGTAGTTCATATTTACTTCGTTTGCGAAGTTGTCTGTTTGGATCCAATCAATAATCGCTTGTACTGTTCCGATGCCTTGGTATTGATCGTTGGGATCAGGATATTTAAAGTGAAGTATTTGGTATGGTTTGAATTCTTGTGTCTCACCGTTCGTTGAGTATTTATATCCTTTCAAAAATTCAGGAAGTTTTGCAGGAATTGGATTTGTATATCGAGGACTCAATAAAAATATTGCTGTTGGCTTATCTGTCTCACTTTTAACGCCATCAAGGAGCCAGTACGAATTTCCTGCAAGTTCTAAATGTGATGATGTTAGATATTTTAAATCGTACCCAGTTTGAAATGGATTCACTCCATCAAGTAAATCAAGAAGTTCGTGATCAAATATTTCTTCATGAGTTCCATCTTTTGTAACTTGGAAAAGTCTGAATTTTTGTTTTGCTACTTCTTCGGCAATTGCACGCACACATCCGTATACCCATCCGTTATATAAATCCATTACTTTTTCTACGGATGCTTTTCTAGACTTTGACCAAATTAAAAATGGATCTGCATCTGCGATTCCTGAAGCAAGCGATAATGATATCGCTTTGCGTGTTAGGCCTATTATGTTTAATGCTTTATCAAATATGTTCATAAAATAAAAAAGAGGGCTTGCGGCACGAGTCAATCTCTTTCGAGATGAATTCGTGTCACAAGTCCTCTTGGGTATCAAGTCAGACTAGTTCTCTAAATTATCAAATTACCTACTAATTGTAGCGCGCAAGGAATTCAGAGCGCAAGGCCTAGCTAAAGTGGAAAAGCTATAAAGTCATCAGGGCTGTCAGTTTTTCTTTTAATTGTATATTCAACAAGAATAACCTTATTGTCTTGTATTTTAAGGACAATTTCGCCCATCTTTATTTGCTTTGCTAAGCGGATAATTTCTACCCATTCAGGTGGAATTGATTTTATTACTTGTGGTTGCTGATTCATATAAGTCCTACTACTTCAGGATTTTGCATTCCTTGTTGCACCAGTCCAAGGACGAGATACACGAATGCATCGACGAGGTCATCGTGTTCTTCTACTCCGAATCCAAGAAGCTGAATCAATAAATCTTCACACCCTTTTCTTGGAAAAACGATTGTGCCATTTTGAATATAAACCGCAATCGCTCGAAGTCTTGCTCTCTTGTCCGTTCCGGCACGCATTGCGATAACCGGTAAGAGTGCGCGTTCCATTTCTTCTATTGCTGCACGTTGGTATTGAACATCTTCAACAAAAAATATTCCGAATGGATTTGTAACTGCCATTGCTTTAGTTGTCTCAATCGTTTCGTGGAATGAAAGTCGTGCGTTGATTGGATTTGGTTTGATGTATATTTTTGGCATACCATCTTTTATAAATGATGTACCTGATACCATTGATGTATAATCGGCAGTTTCTTTTTTTGAAATTGCGAGATCTATTCCTGTGCCATTCAGCCCGCTTTCAATCTCTGGAGGAATTTTGTCATAGTATTTGATCCAGTCCTCATGCACGTCAGCACCTTCTTCAGGAATTACTTTTAATAAATACTCACGTTGATATGCATTAAGTCCTACTTTATCTCTCTGTGCATCAAGTGCTTTCTGATCAGGATATTTTGCAAGCCACGTAATTTTTCCGTTTTTTACGAGAGGATAGTTTAGTTGCTTGAATGTTTTATCTCGCTTCAATCGTGCCATCAATGCATCGGTATGTAATTGGTTCCCAATCACAATGAGACGACCACTTGTTTCATCTATGGCAGGAATGACTTCACCTCTTAGCCATCGCTCTGTTTTATCTCGATTCTCTTTAGTGCGTACCCACTCCAAATCTTCAGGATCATCTACTACTACGAGCTTTGGACGAAATTGTTTATGTCGAAGTCCACGTACTTTTTGTCCTCGGGACCGAGCAAGGATACGCACACCATTCGAGAGAAGCATATTTTTTGCTTGCCATTCTTCTTCGCTCTCAAGTGTCCAGTCGGCGACAAACTTTCCTTTTATTTCGCCATAGTCTTGTTTGATGAGTGGATTATTTTCTAGTTCTTCTTTGATGTTTGCAATGTTGAGACTTGCTTGAGTTCCTGTATCTGCAATTGGAATAATAAAATTGTAAAAGTCGGGATACTCAAGTGCTGCCCACAAAGGAAGAGCAAGCGAACCGAATGTGCTTTTTGCACTTCCACGAAATCCGATAATTTCTACCATTTTTTCATTATGGTCACCGAGTGTTGTAAGAAGTTCAGGATGAAATGATGCAGGTTCACGATCAAGATAATGAGAAAGATACACGAGACAAAATCCTGTGAATGTTTTTGCAAGTGTCCGACGAGTGGAATGATCGTCAATGAATTCACTTTTCCACCACTCTAGTTTTACTTGGTTCAATTGTGATGGTTGTTGGTTCATGAGATAGTATTTCTTTTGGAACTATGCCCCAGTTCACGAATGCCTTGAGCATTACCGCTTTCAGTTCCGGCGGTAGTGGTCTATTGCGCTGTTCTATTTCAAGAGTTCCGAGATGTCGTTCAAATAATCCGGCATCAAGTTCCGAATTAAATATCATTACATCAAGTCTCACGAGTGCGTTGATAGCATTTATTTGTTCACGAATACTTGGAGGGCTGAATCCCTCCTTTTTCATTTCATCATTGTAGTAAATTATTCGCATCAATCGTTCAACCATGAGGCGATATCTCTCTTTCATTTCTGCGACACGTTCACTCACTTTTGCACGATCTGCTTCCTCTACCGTTCCACGATGTACTTTGTTTTTAAGTTTTTGAATGTATCGCCAATCAAGTACCTTAGCGTTGGCACTTTTATATCCTTTTTCAAAGAGTGCATCCTGAAGTTTTGTAATCGAAATAAGCGGGTCAACCACTAAGATGTCCCGAATTGCTCTTTTTATTTTTTCTTCTTGGAGTGGTGATTTTTTCATACCGGCTTATTCGTGGTTATTTTGGAACGAACCTTATTTCTCAAGGAATAATCGACGTACGATTTCTCTCACAACGTTGACGGTCACGGCATTTCCGAGACACTTATAACGTGCCGTGTCACTTATTCCCGCCGTCCAGTTATCAGGGAATCCTTGGAGTCGTTCGCATTCCACGGGGGTTAACCTACGGATCTTGATGCCATCAAACACACCATGTTTATCCTGCGCGGTAAGTGTGAAGGACGGTTCGTTATTCCCTTTTACTCGCCTACCATTTTGTCTTTTGTTGATACGATCGGGAGTCAGCACAGGAATCGCGTACAGCCCCGTTTTAGCCCCAACACCGCCCGCCTGACTAGCTAATGTTGTTGATATTCCTTTAGGATCGTATACCCGATATCCTTGGGACCCGCCTGCTAGTTGCACAAGATCCCATGCATGCTTTTTTGTTATACTTCCACGCCCGCCAGTTCTGATCGTATTTGCGAGATTAGTTTCCTTGTTAGTTTCGGTGATAGGAAATATTTTTGCTCTACGTTTTTTTCCAAGATATCCGACAATGAACACTCTTTCTCGGTTTTGTGGTACCCCGAAGTTTTTACTGTTAAGCACTTGCCATTCAACGTCATACCCCAACTCATAAAGGGTTGAAAGGATGACAGCAAATGTTTTTCCCTTGTTGTGAGATAGAAGCCCTTTGACGTTTTCAAGAAGTAGAAAGCGTGGCCGTTTCTGTTTAATGATCCGAGCGATTTCAAAGAAGAGCGTACCTCTTGTATCTTTGAATCCGAGACGCTTTCCGGCGATCGAAAACGATTGACAAGGAAAGCCTCCGACAAGGAGATCAAAGTTTGGTAATGTTTTTGGTTTGATTTTTCTAATGTCGCCATAATTTTTTTGTTCTGGAAAATGTTTTTGATAAATATTAATTGCTGACTTTTCAATTTCAGAATATCCAATACAAGAGGCACTTGCCCTCCGCCCATTCCCATTGCGGATGTTAGGCATGGACATACATCTTGCATGATTGCTGCATTTTTTTGCTGACTTCCGATTGCTATTGTTTTCATATGCCTTTTGTATTCCGAGTTCGAATCCACCGATACCTGTGAAGAGACTAAAATATTTCATTGGTTTGCTCGATTCATTCGTTCCCACCTATCGCGAATTACATCGCAGAATTTAGGATCGAGTTCAATCATAAATGCACGCCGTCCGACTTTTTCGGCTGCAGTCATTGTGCTACCAGACCCCGCAAATGGATCAAGCACAATATCATTTCTTTTAGTTGAGTTTCTCAATGCTCGCATACAGAGCCAGTCAGGTTTTTCTGTTGGATGTAAATAACGAGCTGTTGCTTTGCGTGGCATTTCCCATACATCGTATTCACCATCACCATAAAAAACATGTGTGCCAACTTTCCATCCATAGATAATACTTTCAGCAGTTTTTGGATCAGGTTTTTTTGCTTTAGCAATCCACTCATGCTTATAACGATAATCATTCCATCCCATACTAGGAACATTTTTCACCCAGATAATTACTCCCGAATGTCTGAATCCATTTTTGAGCATGCTCTGTAAAAATTGCGGATATGAGCTCCAACCAGAGCAAATATACAGAGACCCACCCTCCTTTATGTGAGTAATCATTCCGGCAAAAGCCCCATCAATAAATGTTTTGAATTCTTCAGGAGTCATATTGTCGTTTTTTATTTTCTCAAGTTCTTCGTTTTTGAGTTTTTCCCCGCGTGAGTGATAGTCCACGTTGTATGGTGGATCAGTGAATATCATGTCAGCTTTTTCTTTTCCTAGAAGTGCTTTATAAACTTCAGGATCAGTTGAGTCACCACAAATAAGACGATGCTGGCCGAGTTCATAAATTTCACCAACTTTTGAGCGTGGCTCTTTTGTGTCATCAAGCAATTCTTCTTCATCATCGTCATCATTTAGTGTCTGATCAAGAATGCGACTTATTTCATCCTCTCTGAATCCTGAGGCAGGAATATGTGGATCCTCTTTTAAAGCAATAATAATTCCAGCTAGTTTTTCTTCGTCCCATTTTCCTTTGATTTTATTAAGCGCTAAGTTGAGAAGTTTTTCATCTTCAGCCGATAAATCAACGAATGATACTGGGACCAAGTAGATGCCTTTTTCCTTTGATTCTTCTATCCCTTTTGGAATCACTCCGCTTGCGATAATCGATTCAAGAGCGCTCAAGCGTTGATGCCCTCCAATGAGTACACCGTATCTATCTTTATTGCTGTTTACTACGATAGGTTCAACAAAGCCGAATGTTTTTATGCTTGTTTTTAGTGCTTCCATTTCTGAATCAGGCATAATTCGCGGATTGTAATCTGCTCGCTTTAGATCGCTGATTTTAATTGTTGTTTGCATATCTTTCTTCTTCATACCTGAAGTTTTTTGCAAATTCGATCCTTTGCAATAATGATTTAATTTTTTCTCTGTCCTTTTTCACACCTTCATCAATGAGACTGATTGTTTCGTCGCAACTCACAATAAAACTTTCAGCTTTGGTAATTTCCGTTTCAAGTTCTTTTTTGTGCATTCGTGTTATTTTTGAAGTATCTCTTGGCGGAATGGCCTCAAGTTCATTTCTCATTTCATCAAGCTTATTTTGCCTTTCTTCTTGAAGTCTTTTTATATCGGGAATTTTGGTTAGATCAAACTCAAGATTTACTGCCTTGCGCCAGATCTGCTCAAAGAGTTCATTTGTGAAATTCTTTAAATATAAATCGTTGTCCATATTAAATATCTAGGGTTATATCAATTTCGACGCGACCTTTTCCGTCTGGTGAATAATTAGATTCAAAGCTCCCATCAAGAAATTTGTCATTTTTGAAAAGAGCATCGGCTAGTCCTTTGAAGATATTGTCGGGATCCCCGTGGATACCATTCATCCAAAAAATGCGAACATCCATGCGAGCTTTTGATGCAGAACTTGTTTTGAATGGTTGTAAGTCTGTTAGAAGTGTATTTCCGGCACGCATTAAGTAAGCGGGATATTCCCCATAAAAGGAACGCCTGACGTAACTTTTCCAAGCGTTATATCTTTTAGCTTCAGGGAGCCAGAGAGCTCGTTTGACGACTCGGGTGTACGGGATCGGATTGCCGTGCCAGTCGTCTTGATTTCCTTTAACTACGAACGATAGTTTTTTAATCATAAGATTTTAATTAATTGTAAATTTTAAAAATTGCTTTTTTAATTCTTCAATTTTTCGAAGGAGTTCATTACTCTGCTCATTTGGTTTTTGTAAAAACCTTTGAGAAAGTGAATCCAGTTCTTTCCAGAAAGTTGCACGATTCTGCATCTTGTCTATGAGAGAATTAAAAACTGTTGAAGATAAAAATGTACTAATGCTAGGTGAGAGTCCTCTAAACTGTTGCGATCCGAGAAAATAAAGTATTAATTTTTCGAAGTCTTCTTGATTGAGAATTTTTAAATCAAGAGCACGTTTTAGATTTTTTGCATCTGCCTTGGTGATGATGATTGATACCCCTCGGGACTGTCTTGCAATCGTATGAAAATAGCCGACTAATTGTGCATGTACACTTCTTTCTTTTTTGGATGCAGTCTCTGACTGCGATATACTTTCTTTCTCTTTGTTTCCTAGGTTTTGTGTGTTCACTTGCTGAACTGCTTTCGGTCTAGTGGTTGAACCACTTTTGGTATGGCCAGTAGACTGGTTCAGTAGCTGAACTACTTTTTCCAGATCAATTTGAAGATTGATTTGATAGTAATTTCCCTTACTTGTTTGCTGAATTATTATCAAACCTGCGGTACTTAGACTTTTAAGACCTTTTGCTACAGATGCGCGTGCTAATCCCGCACCGTAATCAAGAATCTTTCCGTCTTTCGTTTTTATTCCGTCAATGAATTGAGAAAAACTAATACGATCAGTTTCTTTATGAAACCCGAATGTCCTTCGGCAAATATAAAGAAGGCACCGTCCCTCAGCTTCAGGAATTCGAGGGACAATCAAATCAAGAACGATGTTCGGGATCTGAGTGCTGTTTGGTATTAAGTTGTGTAATTTTATTTCATCCATACATATGGTTTTGAGAAGAGAGAAGCACCGATAGCCCTATCGATGTTTCTCTACTTTTTATTATTTGTAAGACCGCGTGCCACAGACTTACCGGGGATTAGCCCCCGATCTCAGCCCTCGCGCCACTGCGACAAAGGCTGAGTCAGTGGCGAATCTCCTTTTAAGGATTATTTGCCACTTTTCTTAGGTTTGTCGGCTTTCTTATCTTCTTTCGAATCACGTAAGTCCTTATCGAATTTCTCTTGCGGTGTAGGTTCAGCAGGTAGTTCCCCTTTGGCTTCAGCAATTTTTTGCTTTCCAAATTCAACTACTCTTGCGAATCCGTCCTCAAGCACTTCGGGATGCATCGCCTCAATTGCTGACCAACTTCGAGTTCCGAATGCGAACTCAAGTGCATCAGTTTTGTTTTTCTTTTCTGTTGCACTACTACTTGGCCAAACTGAGACAAGATATCCTTCAATTTCTTCGAGCCATCGCTTTTTAGCTCTGACCCATTCACGTTTATCTTCTTCAGTCTTGATCAATTCACCGGCATCTTGCTCGGCATGATTAAATCGTGCCGCTATTGGATCCTTGATCACCGCTTCAATGCGGGAGCAAAATCCTCATAGGTAGGGTTTTTAAATACCGCACCGTCGAGAAGATTGCCTCGTCCTTTGAGAACTACTGACTGTCGCCAGACTTCACGTTTCTTTCTCTGAATAAGTTCGTGACGTTCCATAAGTACCAAGACATCGAATTCATATGCAGCATTCTTTTCTGCTTGCATTTTTACTCCGGTCTTTGTGAACTCTTTTCGTCCATCCTCATCTATGTCCTGCTCCATGCGATCTGACACACGGCCAGTTGCAAGAATGTGAAGGGGCGATTGTACGAGTGGAATTGAGAAGTATTTATTCCATTCGCTTTTAATCGACATCCAATCCTGAATTTGGAAAGTAGTACGATTTAGCTTTCGCTTGTATGCCTCTTGGAAATCCATCCAGATGTGAGTGATACTATCGATCACCATAATGTCGGAGTATCCATCTGAGCAGAGTTTCATTGCTTTTACCAAGTCGGCCAGCGAGTGTGTCTCGCGCACCATCGCTTCGATCCCATGTTCTTTAAAAAGTGGGACCAAGAACTTTGATGCTTTCTCGGTATCAATAAGCACAATCGGCTTTTTGCTGTTGATCTTCTTATGAAGACCAATCGCTACTAATGCGGCAGTCCAACTTTTACCGGTTCCCGGTTCCCCTTCAAATGCCGCCTTGAAGTAAGGTTTTGTGTTCCCGATTGCGGTAAAGAATGATTCTTCAACCGTAGGGGAACTGCTTCGTTCTTGTGTTTGCATAATTTTGCTTGACTCGACGAAGGGGTCTTTGATACAATGTATCTGTTAGTAAGAGGCCACCTTCGGGAGGTCTTTTATTTTTTCTCTAATAATTTTTTTCTTCTTTTTTCAATCGATTCGACTAATTGCTCGATTGTTTCTTTTGTTAAGCCATCATGTATTAGGTTGAAGGCTTCCTCAGTTTTTCTTTGATCACTAGTTTCCAATGTTGTGAGTTTTCCCATTAGCTCACCTGTCCACTCAGCGATTGCATCTAAAGTTTCAGGGACGACTCGCTCATCCACTATGCTCGTCGCTCTGTCCTTCAGAAGTTTTTTGATCTCTTGTTTCATCGTCATAAACAATGCTTTTAATGTTTTTGAGTCGTTTTCTGCGTTCAATACTTAACTTAGTATTCTTTCGCAGACGAATCTCATTTGGTTGATAATCAATATCGACCTGATCGCCAATTTCTAGTCGATATTTTTCTGTGAGCCATCTACCTTCAAGGATTAATGCAGGCACACCATATCTTCGATAAGTAACAACCCTAGTTTGTTTGAGTGATTTCATATAAGTTTTGCTTTCTCGGAAAAGCAATTCTTTTTATTCATCAAGCTCAAGAGTTCCTGCCGGTAGATAAAGTTGAAAAAACTTTTTAATTTTTTTTCGATCTCCTTTACCACCTACGTGCCATCCGTTTATTTTTCGGAAAGGAGCTTTGTCCTTGTAGTCGTATATAGTGATGATCGTTTTTCCATCAACTGACTTGAACATCCATTCGTACCTGACCTTATCGTCAAATTGAGCTTTCCATTCAGATTCTTTTGAATCAGGAATCTGATTGTGAGGCATGCCGAATCGTTCAAGTAAATTATTTGAGGTGGTACGCACTATCCCAATTCGACCAGTCCCTATAACTTCCTTTGGCTTTGCAATTGTGAATTCTAGTTCCATAACTCTTTTTTACTTTTGTTATTAAAGTTCGACCTTTGTTACTGCCAATAAAAAATGGCAGTCATGAGCAAATAATCGGGTGTTGATTACTTGCTCGTGACCGCCACGAAATATTTAGAGTATGTAAAATAAAAAAACACACCCATGCGGGTGCGTTTTTTTGGTGAGACTATTTATTTATTATAAAAAATTTGCGACATTTTCATTTCCGTCATGCGCTTTTGCGACTTGACGAAACATAAGGCTTATTGTGCGACGTAGTATTATATTAACAATAAGCACTTCCCTTTAAATAATCATTGACAAGATGCCGATAAAGTGAAACCTGCTTTTTCAGCCTCAGAAGCACTAGAAAAATAAATTCTATTT
>Ga0116171_10000644_pt1 | contig 36951 bp, 42 predicted proteins | sample AD_JPNHW2_MetaG_FD_89798 | JGI IMG/M metagenome (GOLD analysis project Ga0116171, IMG submission 89798) | Active sludge microbial communities of municipal wastewater-treating anaerobic digesters from Japan - AD_JPNHW2_MetaG | ecosystem: Engineered > Bioreactor > Anaerobic > Digestate | place... | reverse complement strand
TGTTCATGGCGAATGGGTAACCTCCTGTCAGTTGTTGTCGCAAACTAACTGTATCACAGGTGCTTCCCGTTCGCTACCTTTTTCCTTCCCTTACTTTGTAACACATCAATTGTAATCCTACAGGTTATAAAACCGATTTTTATTATAAAACAGTTGAAAACTGCCTTTCGATGTGGTATAATACCACGGAATTCGCATGCGTCGAATTCTCAAAGTGGTGCCGTTCATTACGGTTCTTTGAGCGGGGTACTGTCTCCCCAAAGCGGCGCAGAGGATCAATAACCAAATTTTTAGGAGGAATACCCAATGGCAGTCGTATCTATGAAGCAGCTGCTGGAAGCAGGCGTCCACTTCGGACACCAGACCAGACGCTGGAACCCAAAAATGGCTCCGTATATCTTTACGGAACGCAACGGTATCTACATCATCGACCTTCAGCAAACCGTGAAAAAGCTTGACGATGCGTATATGTTTGTGCGTAGCGTCGCCGCGGAAGGCAAACCGATTCTGTTTGTCGGCACCAAAAAGCAGGCCCAGGACTCCATCAAGGAAGAAGCGATCCGTTCCGGCGCACACTATGTTAACGCCAGATGGCTCGGCGGCATGCTTACCAACTTCCAAACCAACCATAAGAGAATCGCCCGCCTTGCACAGCTGCGCAAGATGGAAGAGGACGGCACGTTTGACATCCTGCCCAAGAAGGAAGTCATTAAACTTCGCCTCGAGATCGAAAAGCTCGAAAAGTTTCGCGGCGGCATCAAAGAGATGGATAAACTGCCCGGCGCGTTGTTCATCGTCGACCCGCGCAAAGAGCGCAACGCCGTCTCCGAAGCCAGAAAATTGAACATCCCGATCGTCGCCATCGTCGACACCAACTGCGACCCGGATGAGATCGACTATGTCATTCCGGGCAACGACGACGCAATCCGTGCGGTCAAACTGATCACCGGCGCAATGGCCGATGCAATCATCGAATCCAGACAAGGCGAATCGAATGCCGCGACAACCGAATCCGAAGAGACAGCCGAACCCGCAGAAGAGAAAGCCGCTGAATAATAACGCCGAAAGCGTAAACAACGTGACTGGATCTTTTTCACCATGTTACTGAAAGGAATGAATATATATTATGGAATTCACAGCAAAAGATGTAGCTGATCTGCGTACCAGAACCGGCGTAGGGATGATGGATTGCAAAAAGGCATTGGCAGAAGCCAACGGCGATACCGAAAAAGCCATCGAGATTCTGCGTGAAAAAGGCCTTGCGGCCGCTGCGAAAAAAGCCGGAAGAATCGCTGCCGAAGGTATGGCTTATTCCGAGGTCTGTGCCAAGTGCAAAAAGGGTGTTATCGTCGAAGTCAACTGCGAGACTGACTTCGCCGCTAAAAGTGAGCCCTTCAAAGAGCTTGTTTCAAAGATTGCAAATGCTATTCTGACCCAAAAACCGACCTCTGTTGAAGATCTGATGACCAAAGACTGCGGCGGGGAGTCCCTTGAAGCATTCCTCAAATCGAAGATTTACACCATCGGCGAGAATATTTCGATCCGCCGTTTCAAGGTCATGGACGGTCATCTGATGTCTTATGTCCACGGCGGCGGCAGAATTGCCGTCTTGGTCAAGTTCGAAACCACTGATGCCATTGCTGCCACAGCGAAATTCACCGAAGCGGCAAAAGATGTTGCAATGCAGATTGCTGCGATGAACCCGCTGTTCCTCGATGCCGCGAGCGTTGATGAAGAAACATTAGCCAAAGAGCGTGAAATTGCAAAAACCGCAGCGATCAACGAGGGCAAACCCGCCAATATCGCCGACAAGATCGTCGAAGGCAGAATTAAAAAGTATTATAAAGAAGTTTGCTTAGTCGAACAGGCATTTGTCAAGGATGCGGAGATCTCCGTCACTCAGTACTTGAACGCCGTCAGTAAAGAGCTCGGCGGCGACATTAAGGCGGTCGCTTTTGAGCGCTTCGAACGCGGCGAAGGTCTAGCGAAAAAAGAGGATAATTTCGCGGACGAAGTCGCCGGCATGATTAAGTAAAAGCATAAATTCCGGTATCCCCCGGTAAAAACCGGGGGATATCTTTATGTTGTGGTGGTCCGACTATACAGCTACAAGATCTTGTTTACATTTTCTAAAAATGGTATGATTTTATAGGTTTTTATCATTCAATTTTCGGTAAAGCATAAAAAAAGAATCGTATAATGGCAAATATCACTTGAAATGGTTAAATTTATAGTTTATAATGGTCTTCACACAACCGAAAAGGTTTTGCCAAACAATTTGAAGGGGGAATTATATGATTGTAGGTTTCATCGGAGTCGGAAATCTTGCGTCCTCGGTGATTTCCGGGATGAGAAAGAGCGATAGCTTTAAAAAGACAATGCTTTTTCTCTTCGATAACTACCCCGAAAAGGCAAAAGCCTTTCAAAATGAGTATACAATCGTCTGCTCTTCGGAGGCAGAGGTCATCGCCAATTCCGACTGCATCTTTATCGCCATCAAACCGGCGGATTTCGAAACCACTTTAAAAACAATCCGCGACACGGCAGAATTGACCGGCAAATTCTTTGTCAGCACCGCCGCCGCTGTGACGACAGAATATATTTCCTCTCGGTTAGGAGGTGCTCCGGTCGTCCGAACCATGCCGAACTTGCCGATTGCAAATGGCTTCGGTGCTACCGCCGTCTGCGGAGGGCAGGGGATTGATGATAAACAAATTCATTTCGTCTGTGACGTCTTCGGGGCAAGCGGCATCTGTGTAATCTTACCTGAAGAACAGATGAATAAAGTAATCGCCGTCAACGGCAGCAGTCCGGCATATGTTTACATATTCGTAAAAGCGATGGCCGACTGGGCTGTTTTAAACGGATTCGACGAAAAAGTCGCACGGCAGCTTGTTGCTCAGTCCTTCAAAGGTTCCGCTGAGATGATTTTAAAATCCGATACGTCGCTTGATGATTTGGTCAAAGCGGTTTGTTCCCCGGGCGGTACGACTACCGAAGCCGTCAAGGTTTTTAACGAAAGCGATTTTGGTGACGTTATCTCAAAGGCAATGGACGCTTGTACCGCCAAAGCCGAACTCCTGAAGAAATAATTCGAATACATGCTCTTTTTCGCGCATATATTGGACCAGCATGTCCAGCGAAAGGAGTTTGAAAATGAAAGATTTTTTTATCAGGTTTTCACACACACTGGGGTTGGACGAGCCGAGGATTCAAAGAAATTTCGGTATCTGCATTGCCGTTTTGGTAGGCGGAACGCTGATCGGCGCAATCGCTGCAGGAACACTTTATTCAGGCGAGGAAGGCGGCATTTCCGATATTTATAACGGTCTTTGCGCGCAATACGAGGCACCATCGTTCGGCGGACTTTTTGTCCGGTCCTTTCTCGTCTCATTGGCATATCTGTTCTTCTGCGGATTCTCTGCGACATTTGCATTCGGCACGATCGCCGCGAGCGCCGCATTATTTATCAGAGGTTTATCGAGTGGTTTGATTGCCGGTGCACTGTGTTGTTACCGACAGTTTAACGGTTTTACATTCTACATATTCGGTTTGCTTCCGGGATTTATCATCTCGGGAAGCGCGTTGCTTTATGCGGCATCTCTCGGCTTCGAGGGTTCAAAAATCTATTTCAATTCTTTTTTAAAGAACGGAAAAAAACGCGCCGGAAGTCAAATTCCGATATATGCGTATCCGTTATGCGTACTGGTCGTTGCGGTCGGTTCGCTATTAGATGGGGTTATAGGGTTAGGGTTTTACAAATTACTTTAAAGGAATGTTGAAGATGCATGAAAGGTATTTGGAATACCTGAAAAGCGTCAAGAAAGTAAGACCCAATACTGCCTCCTGCTATTTGCATGATGTCGATCTTCTTGAACGCAAAACAAAGGATTTCGGAATCGAAAATTTCGATGACCTCGATGTCGAGACATTCGGGTTAATTGTGTCTTTACTCGAACACGATGGGCATTCTGCGGCTTCTGTGGAACGTTTTGTATGCGGAGTGAAGAATTTTTACGGTTTCCTCGTCTATGAAGGTATTTGTGCAGTAAACCCGCTTACAGGGTATAATATCGTGCATGAGCGGAAGAAGATGCCGGTCATTCTGACCGAATCGGAGGTCTCCAGAATTCTGCTCCAACCTGATACCGCCACTTTTAAGGGCATGCGAGACCGTGCGCTATTGGAACTCTCTTATGCTTCTGCGCTCAGAATCTCCGAATTACTCTCTTTGAATGTCGGAGATGTGAATATCTCAAAAGCGCAAATTTTTAGTAAGGATGGAAAGAAGCGCAGAAACGTCACGATCTACCCGTCTGCAGTAATATGTTTGAGCGAATACATCAGTGCATATTCCAAAATGCTTCATGCTCAGCCGCCTCAAACCGCGCCGCTTTTCGTCAATCAACAATTAACACGTCTGACAAGACAGGGTTTTTGGAAAATTATCAAGGACTATTCCAAAGAAGCGGGAATTATGAAGGATGTGACTCCGTTGATGTTACGGCAGAGTTTTGCATTCCACCTGGTCGTAAAAGGCGCCGGAGAAGCGGATATTATGCGTCTGATGGATTACCGCAATTCCGCTTCCGCAAAAATTTACGCAATGAAATGATCGGAGTAATAATCAAATGGATTCAGATAAACGTGCGAAAATATTGGAACGAGAATTAAAAGAGCACGAAAAATTCAATAAAAAATACTATAGGGAAGGGGCACCCGAAAAGAAAAAACGCGCCTTCTTTGTTTTCTGGGAAATCATTTTCGAAAACCTCGGAAAGTTTTTCATGCTCAATATTTTTTACGGATTGATTTTTGTGCCGATCATTCTCTTGGGATTGTTGACAAATTTGATATTACAGCCAAACAGCGAATACAGTCAGTTTATCGGTAATATACCCTTGATGTTAGGCATTGTTTTGATTTTCGGCATCATTCTGGGACCTTTAACCGCTTCTTGCGTATATATCTACAGAAATTTAAAAACACGAAAATTTGTCTCTTTTTTTTCTGATTTTTTTAAACAATTCGCTTCAAATTTCAAACAGTCGTTTTTATTCGGTATTTTTGACGCAATTATTATCGCATCAATATTGTCGCTCTGGACAATTTTTCGCGGAATCTTATCAATCGGCGCTAACTTGATAACAACCATTATCCTATGCTTGATCGGATTATTTCTATTTATCTATTTTAGCATGCGCCCTTATATTTATCTGCAGATTGTCACTATCAATTTGAAAATTGCTCAGATCATGCGAAATGCCTTATTTTTTGCGGTGCTCGGCATTAAAGAAAACTTTTTGTCGCTCATACTTTCTGCCGTTGCGTTAGCTTTAGGCATACTCGGATTTATTTGGCCCTGGCTGCTTTTATTCTGGTTGATTTGCGGATTCTCACTTACAGGTTTCGTACAAATTTTTTGCGTATATAATGTTTTCCATCATCATCTGATCTGTCCCGAAGAAGCACGAGCCGAAAAAGATGCAGAATTGGATTCGATCGACTTTACAGATCAAAAGGATATAGATGAAGCTAAAAAGGAAAAAAACGACGACTGTAATCAAAAAGGCAATTAAAATTGAAAATATCCCTTATTTCGTTTTTTCTTGGACATTTGCCAGCGGATTTGATTCAGCTGCATGTTTTAAGTCCCGGTTAACAATGTGTGTATAAATTTCGGTTGTCGCCAGGCTCTCATGCCCTAAGAGTTCCTGCAATACACGGATATCGACATTTCCGTGACGATACATCAGCGTCGCCGCAGTATGGCGGAGTTTATGCGCCGAAAAACCGCGACCTCCCAATCCGGCATTTTGAAAAAGCTTCGGAAGCATCCATTGAATGGTCTTTGGACTGATCCGGCGTTTTTGTTGGCTTAAAAACAAGGCATTTTGATCTTTTATGCCATCATACGGACGCACTTCCAGCCATTTTTCAAGCGCTTCGTCACAGGCGCGGTTCGTATAGACAATGCGTTCTTTATTTCCTTTGCCAAGTAACCTCAGCGTGTGATTTTGTGCGTTATAATCGTTTAAATTCAAATTAACAAGTTCAGAAAGGCGCATTCCGCAATTTAAAAACAGTGCAACAATGCAGTAATCCCGGACCGGATGTTTTGAATCGATGGATTCCAGCAATTTAATGCTTTCATCCAAATCCAGATATTTCGGAATCGCGCGGCGCTGTTTCGGAAAATCTAAATCTTTTGTCGGATTTTCGGTGATCTTATTTGCCTTTATATGTAAATAATTGTAAAACGACTTTAAACTTGAAACTTTTCTGGCCCTCGCCGCAGCCATATTATCACGTTCCGAAGCTACATACATCAGATAATCATAGCAGTCCTGAAGGGAGACTGACCGAATTAAATCAAGGTCAACAACAGAAATATCGACATCTTCGTAAGTGCAATCGAGATTATAACGACGTTTACAGATAAAACGGAAAAATGTCCGAAGATCCAGGTAATACTCATCAACGGTCTTTTTAGATTTTCCGCGTATGGTCTGCATGTAGGTAAGATAACGCCGGATTTCAATCGGTATGGTTTCATCGTTTAAATTCATAAGTAAATTCACCTCATTTAAAACTAATAATAAAAGGCACGTTCCGGTTTGATTTTTGATAATGACTCAAGTGATAGCGGTAATCACTATAATATCATAACATATTTGATTTCCCTTGTCAATACAAAATCTTTATTTTGTATAATTATCTATATATTATTTTACAGCGCTTTAAATCAAATCCCCTTTTGAATGCTGGTAGAAATAAATTATTTTGTGAGAGCTTCACTCGGATTCAACAATTCAGCTTTATACGCTGGATATCCGCCGAATAAAATTCCTAGTAATACTGTAAGCACCAGATATAAACTGATTTTTCCAATTGAGATTTTAATAGGAATATGAAAATTATAAGATACGAACAGCATGGATGCAGCTGCCGCAATCGAACCCAAAATAAATCCGATCAGCATTAAAATCACGGATTCACCCAAAAACTCTAAAATGATGTCTCCCCTGCCGGCGCCGATTGCTTTTTTAATTCCGATTTCTCTTTTCCGTTCTTCGGCCGACATCAACATCGTCGTCATAATTCCGATACCGGCGACAAGCACGGAAATCATTCCGACTGATGATAAAATAACGGCGGTTATATCAGCTATTTTATTTAAATTATCTTTTTGTTTTGACAAATTCTCGATTTTAAGCATTGTATTATTATGGGATTCCGCATTTTCGATTCGTCTTAAAATCTCATATTTTGCTTTTTCAGCGTCTGCGCTCTCAGCCAAATTGACGGCGATTTGTGTATAACCGGTGACTCCGCTTATTCTTGAATACGTGTATTGCGGGAAAAAGATCATATTAGGCATATAGGATATAAAATTTTGCAAAATCCCACCGCCGGTTTTTACGATTCCGATAATCTCGAATTCATAATATTGCTTTCCCACTAAAATCTGCAGCGTTTTTCCTATACCTGATTTTCCTTGATATATGCTTTTTTCAAGTGCCTCATCAATTATACAGACGCTGCTGAACGTTCTGAAATCTGCGCTGTTAAAATACCTCCCCTGCACCGGTTCAATTGAAATCAATTCCTTGGCGTACTCATCTACCGCCCATGAAATGCATTTTTCGTTTTCATATCCCTTTACGGTTGTAAACGCCATTGTAACGGGAGCGGCTTCTTCAACTGCGTTTGATGCAGTTACTTTCTTCAGTATCTCTTCCGAAATAATCGAATTGTTGGGATTATAAATCAATAGCCCACCGATACCGCTCTTTTTAAGTTCGCTGTTAATTGCAGCAGAGCCCGAATCTCCGAAAAAAGAAAGAAACATCACCGAAAATACGCCGATCATAACGCTGACGATGCATAAGGCGCTTCGAATTTTCTTATTAAAAATGTTTCTGCACGACAAGAATAAAAGTTTTACATTCATAATCATTTTTCCCTGACACCGCATCCCACTTTCAACTCACCTTTTGATGAGAGTATCAGTCGGTCAATAGCGGTTATTCCGGATACAATTTCGATTCCGTCTTCAAATGCTCTTCCGGTTTTTACGGTTTTTTTAACCGCTTTTCCGTTTTCATTCACATAAACAAAATCGCCCTGATCGTTGAAATGCACAACTTCATAAGGAACGAATATAATATTTTCGGCGACGCCTTTCAATATTTCGGCTTTGACGAGGGAATTTATCACAAGCGAGTCATTTGCTCCTGACAATTCCAAGCTGACGTCAACTTTATTTGAAGTTACTGCATCAGTGCTGGCCATGGTCGCCCTTGCTGCGATCGAAATGACCGTCGCAGTATAAGTTTTATCCAATGCGCTGCCGCTGATTGTTGCTTTTTGCCCGATTTCAAGGCCATTTGCGTCCCGTTCGTCCACAAAGATTTCAGCGCATATAACAGATCGGTCCGACATGACGACCAAAGGAGAATACGGATTCGAATACTCGCCATTTTCCGCCGATAAACCGCTGATTATGCAATCATAAGCAGCATAAACCGTTTCCGGTATTTTATCTAGAGCTTCTCTAATGTTGCCGGTTATTTTTTTGGAATAGTCGATCATATTCGCGGTTTCTACCGATTTGCTTTCCTGAGTAATGATTCCTGCTGCGGCAATTTTTGCAGTGAGCTCCGTCGCCTTTAAATCGATTTTTAAAAGCGGATCCCCTGCCTTGACTTTATCGCCCACTTTAACATAGACCTGTTCAACTTTTACCGGAATGTCAAAGTAATAGCCTGTTCTTTTTCGCTCTTTTAAATAACCGAGACCCGTTGCAAATATGTTTTTATTTATCGTGGCAGGCGTAATGCATACCACCTTCAAATAAAGCTTTGAGGTAAAACTAAAATATGATATCAGTGTACATGCAAAAACCACTGTAAAAAGCAGTGCAATCCGTTTTCCGACTTTCATTCTTCCGGACAAAAATATCCCCCCATAACGGCTTTTTCGTATTCTTGCCCCGTCGTGAAAGAATATGTGATGATTTCAATTTTTTTCTCTGTTATGTTTTATCTCTCTCCGCAAATGCTGCCTTGAAAGCGGCACCGAGTGTAGAAGCCGGATAAAGAGTAAACGACTCGGGACAGTGCCCTTTCATCTGCGCATAGCATTTTGTCGGGAGAATACAGCTTTTAAAGCCGAGCTGCATCGCTTCCGCGATGCGTTGACCGACATTGCCGACCGAACGTATTTCACCGGCGAGACCGATTTCTCCGAAGGCGATCATATCCTCTTTCAGAGGTTTATCAAGTAATCCTGAGGCCAGTGCAAGACAAACCGCGAGATCTGAAGCAGGTTCGTCCATCCGGAGACCGCCGACTACGTTAAGGTATGTATCATAATCGCCGAACTTTAACCTCCAGCGTTTTTCAAGCACCGCGATCAGCATACAGCAACGATTATAATCAAAGCCTGAAACCATCCTGCGTGCGTTCCCGAAACCCGCTTGACTGACAAGCGCTTGGACTTCGCACAGAATCGGTCTTGAGCCTTCCATAAGACAGCCGATGCAGCTGCCGCTGACATGAGTAGGTCGGCCCGAGAGCAGCTCCGCAGAGGGATTCAGAACCTCCTCAAGCCCGGTATCGCGCATCTCAAACACGCCGATCTCATTGGTCGAGCCGTATCTGTTTTTAGCAGTCCTTAAAATTCGATAACTTAGATTTCGTTCACCTTCAAAATATAAAACCACGTCGACGATGTGTTCCATTACTTTCGGTCCTGCAATCGCACCGTCTTTGTTGACGTGCCCGACGAGAAATATCGGAATATTGCTCGTTTTGGCCATTCGCATCATCAGATTTGCACATTCGCGGACCTGTGTAATGCTCCCCACCGACGAAGAAATTTCGGGATGAGCCATAGTCTGGATGGAGTCAATGATGACCAAATCGGGTTTTTGTGCTTCAACTTGCTCAACGACCGCGCTGATATCGATCTCATTCATGATCAGTAATCCGCCGCAGTCGATCTTCAGACGATCCGCCCGAAGTTTGATCTGGTGCGCGGATTCCTCGCCGGAGACATATAAAATGTTGCAGCCGCTGCCTAAATTACCGCACATCTGAAGCAGAATCGTTGATTTTCCGATGCCGGGGTCTCCACCGATCAACACTAACGATCCGTTGACGATGCCGCCGCCCAAAACCCGGTCGAATTCCCGAATACCGGTACTTGTCCGCATTTGAACGTCCGATGTGATCTCTTGAAGACGAAGCGGTTTTGAGGCTGAGTGATTGGTCACTTTACTCATTTTTTCATTTTCGGATTCCAGGAGTTCCTCCGAAAGTGTGTTCCACTCGCCGCAGGAGGGACACTTTCCGATCCATTTTGAGGTTTCGTAACCGCATTGCTGACAGACATATACCATTTTCGTCTTCATTTTATGGCCGTCCTTTCGAAGATTTTCGATCTTTTATGATCTTTCGGATGAGATAATCCCGCCCGCTAAATAGGTGAGAATCCCGTTTGCAATGGCCTGCGCCATTTTTCGCTGATACTCCTCAGCCTTCAGAAGCGCTTCCTCTTTGGCATTTGATAAAAACCCGCATTCCACTAAAACCGCCGGACCTTTTGCGTAACTCATCAAATAGAGGTCCTTCCCTGCCTGTTTTAACTGCTTTTCATTTTCGGGCTGGAGTTCCTTAATCCATTTCTGAATGTTTTCAGCAAACGTTTTGCTTTTTGGATTTATCATGCCGTAATAAATCATGGTACCGTGAACATATCCGGCTGTAAAGCTGTTTTGGTGTACACTGATGATCAAGGCGTTGGGATTCGCGTTGATGATCGTAAGGCGGTTTCTCAAGTCGCTGGTCTTCTTTTGGCGAATCGTCACGGCATCTTCCGAATGGATAGAGATATCGGTGCTTCGGATCATCAGCACATTAAGACCTTCACCGGTGAGGAAATCCCTTAAATAAATCGATATATTGAGGTTGATCTCCTTTTCGATACCTCCGGTGACGCCGACTGCACCTCCGTCCACTCCGCCGTGGCCCGGATCGATGATCACATCGATTTTGCTCGGCGGCACAGACGCCCGCTCCGCACTTTCAGTGACACCGTATGTCAGGAATATCACAGCGGACAGCAAAACCGCTGCCCATTTATATGCCGCTTTTATCGTAAAACCGTTCATATCAAACCCCATCCCACCGCAAATCGGCGTAAAGAATCGGATGAAAAGCGCGTTTTTGTCCGGAGCTTTCTTTCCGATATACAGATTAAAGATATGAACAGCCCGTCTTTGGTATTACACCCGCTTTACTTTAAAGTATTTGACCGACCCATGGCATCAATTGATCATATTCGTTTGGTTTGTTGTCGTCAAGCCGTACCGCCGCAATGACCGGAAACCATTCAAGAATCTTTTCTTCCTCGATGTTTTGAAAGCGGCAATAGGTCTCAAGATAGACCTTTGAAACCTCATTGAAATAAAGCGCATACAGCATGTATGTATAGCAGACATCGGCATATTTGCAACCCGTCACCGCATTCAGCCAATCGATGATAAAATCTCCGCTCTCCGCACATATGATATTATATCCGTGAAAATCAAAATGACAGAGGCAGTTTCCACCCGGTAATCTATTTAACTTCACAATCAAACCGGACTTTTGCACTTCACTCAGCTTCCTTGTTCCGTTGATTTTATATCTGATTACATCCTTCAAATAAAGCGGGAGATTTACTTGCGCGGTATGGACGGTGTTTTGAAGATTTATTAACCGATCGATATAGGTTTGCAGTTTTCGGGTTCTTTAATCATCAAATCCAATAGTGTCTCCCCTTGGATATAGTCCATTTCCAAAATGGGTATCTCATCGTTACTGAGCACTTCATAGATTCTTGCGACCGGAAGACCGGCATCTTCGGCAACGGTGGTGACGGATGCCTCCCAAAAAGCATCTGTTTTGCGTTTTACCGAGCGAAACGCCTTATATGTAAAGCCGTCCTCCAGATAGATGTCCGCATGCGCACCTTTGCCGATTTGATGTGATAATTGCATCTAATTATCCTCTTTATTTTCAGTCTCGTCCTTGTAAATGCTTTTTTGAAGAATCGAAAAATTTTTCAAGCCAAGATAATAACTGAGTCCGCCGATTCCTACGATTACAATCGGAAGCATGCTGCCGGCCAGAAGAGCATTCCCTATCGTATGATAATCATAATTTAAAGTGATGAACAAAAACGGTGCATTGACTAAATGGAATATCAACCGTGCGGCTGCGTATTTTCCGTCGTTCGCCGCATTCAAGCAATTGAACATCAAAATGATATTTATAATGACATATGGAATGCTTACAGCTGCTGAAACGGCAAACCCGCGCAGCGGTTTTCGTTCTATTCGCTTAAAAAACACTTCATCCTTATCATGCACACCTACATTCCACATGCCTGTATAAAGCATATAAGCGAGCAGCGCCAGCGTCAAAACGCTAAGCAGACGTTGGTACCACTCAGCATCAAAGAAACTGAAAAATGTTCCGTACATAACGATACACAAAACAATGCCGAACAAAATCCGGAAAAGATAACGCAGAGCAATGCGAAAAAAAGAATCGTATTTCGTTCCGTTAATCATGTTATTTATCCCCTTTCCCTGCGATGTAAAATGTTCTCATCGGATCGTCGCTATTCACTTCCAGAAGAGATAATCCGGCTTTCTTAAGTGTGCTTTCCACCGTTTTCGGGTTGAACCAATACTCCCGGAAACTCTCGTTACAGCGGATATATTTGCCGTTTCCGACCGCTCTGAACAAATCCAGATGATGCCGAATCGAACGCTTCCCCGAAAGTTCCGACTGCCATACACAATATACCATATCCAAATCAAATACCGAGATGTTTTCGGGAAGCACTTTAAAAAACTTTTCCTCGGAAATGAGGTCAAAAATGAGCAGCCCGTTTCGGTTCAGAAACAAAGCCGCTCTTTGAAATGCGTGACAAAGCGATGCGGTATCGGCGAGGTGATTGAATCCGTCAAGAGCGCATACAATGGCGTCGACCGTGTCGTTAAGATCGAGCTCACGCATGTCCTGGTGCAAAAGCAATGCCTCGGGATAATCCGCCAGATTGAGCCGCGCCCGGGAAAGCATATTTTCATTGAAGTCGATGCCGGTCATATCGAAACCGCGTTTACAAAGTTCCGCAATCACTTTTCCGGTTCCGCAGCAAAGGTCGAGAACGGTTTTCGGATAGCAGCCATACTTCGAAAAGACGGATTCGTAATAATCGCATAAAGCCGGATAGTCGAAATCCATCATATCATCATAAAACTGTGCCAGTTCGTCGTACCCGTTCATGTTCATACATCCAAATGATATAAATCCTCGTAGGTCTCGCGTTTTACAACTATATGACTCTCACCGTCTTTGACAAAGACCACCGCGGGTCTCGGAACGCGATTATAATTCGACGCCATGGTATAATTATAAGCGCCGGTCGTCAGAACCGCTAAAATGTCGCCCGGAACCGGTTTTTGAATCTCCATGTCCTTGCCGATTAAATCACCTGATTCACAGCATCTGCCTGCCACAGCGGCGATATAATTCTTTTTCTCATTGGCTCTGTTTGCGATCAGGACGGTGTATATTGAGCCGTAGAGTGCATAGCGGGGGTTATCAGTCATTCCGCCGTCGACGGCTATATAGTTACGGATGTCTGCAATCTCCTTGACGCTTCCGACTGTGTAGAGCGTTGTTCCCGCTTCGCCGACGATGCTGCGGCCCGGTTCAACTGCAATCTCCGGCAATTCGAGTCCGAGTTTACCGCATTCATCCATAACGGCTTCTGAGACCATTTTGATTGTCTCTGAGAGCGGCATCGGAGTGTCGGAATCGGTATATTTGACGCCGAGACCGCCGCCGAGCGAAAGATGACGGATCGTTTTGCCGGTGGTTTCCTTCACGGTTTTCATAAATGTCAGCATGACCCGAGCCGAATCCATAAAAGGTTCCGCATCGAAAATCTGTGAGCCGATATGCGAATGCAATCCGATGAGTTCCAGATGAGCATAATTCGAGCAGACGTGCCGAATGGCTTCGAGCGCTTCTCCGTTCTCCAACGCAAGTCCGAATTTTGAATCGATCTGACCGGTTTTCATATAATCATGGGTATGCGCTTCGATACCAGGTTTGATGCGGAAAGAAACTCTTGTGATTTTGCCGAGTGAAGCGCTGATTTTATCAACACGTTCGAGCTCTGTGAGGTTATCGACAATGATGATTCCGACGCCGGATTTGACTGCCAAAACCAATTCGTCTTCGGTTTTATTATTGCCGTGGAAAAATGCCCGTTCAGCCGGAAATCCCACCGAAAGAGCGGTTGCGAGTTCCCCGCCGGACACTACGTCCGCACAGATGTCCTCGCGTTTGCAGATGCGATACATCTCTTTGCAGCAAAAGGCCTTGCTTGCATAACAAACGACGGCTTTTCCCCGGTAGTATTTCGAAAAATTATCTTTGTACGCTCTGATGGCGGAGAGAATCTTGTCCTCTTCCATGACATAGAGCGGCGTTTGATATTGGTCAGCGAGTTTGAGAGCCGAAATGCCTCCGAGGGTCAATTCTCCGGTTTGATTGACTTTGATATCCATGATTACCTCTTTTGATAAATTTAATTAAACAAGACAATGCCGAAATAGGTGACTGAATTTGCGCCATTTATATATTTGAATCCGTTCGGTTCTGCCATTTTTGCGACGAACATGCCACAGGATTCCATCGACGGTACCATTTTTTCAGGGAACCGGCAGGATGCGTCCGGATAGGTACATTTTTCGCAGATGGAGCAGCTTCCTGCACCGAACAGCAGAACTTTCTCGCCGGTTTTTTGCAACTGCTCATTGAAGGAACGCATTTTCTGCGTAAATTGATTGCCGATTTCCTGCATACCCTCAAAATCGTAGGAGTCCTCGATTTTACCGATGTAATTAAACATGACTGCGTGTGAAAAAGACAGGATTTTTTCTTTCCACTCGGCGATGGGGCCAATTCCCGGGGGGCATCCCCAGGTCTTACCATATCTGCCGCAGGCATTGACCTCACAATTTTTCCGAACTTCGTCTTCAAGGGCGATCGAATCAATCGGTATTTCCGAGATCTGATTCATCTCATAAGGGCTCAGAAGTTCTTTAATTTTATCAAAATTCATATTGGAATATCCTTTATTTTAAAATGATTTTATGAAAGATCTTTTTGCCTTTTTTAACGATGACATTGCTTTTTTCGAAAACGCTTAGCGGAATTCTTGTGGTAAATGATGTAATTTTATCGTCGTCAACACTGATGCCGCCCTGCTCGATCAACCTGCGTCCTTCTCCGCGTGACGGAGCAAGTTTGGATAGGGTCAGCAGCTTTAACACTTCAATGCCGTCAGCGTCGAAATCTTCCCTGGTAATCTCAGTGAAGGGCATATTTTCAAGGTCTCCGGTACCGCCGAACAAGGCCTTTGCGGCAGTCAGGCAACCATCAGCCGCCTCTTTGCCGTGGATCATTTTGGTGATCTCGTAAGCAAGTGTTTCTTTGACTGCGTTGAGCTCGCTTCCGGTAGCCTTTTCGTAGTCCGCGATTTGTTCAAGCGGAATAAAAGTCAACATCTTCATCGTTTTGATGACGTCCGCATCGTCGATGTTGCGCCAGTATTGGTAGAAATCGTACGGCGAGGTCTTGTTAGGATCCAGCCACACCGCGCCCTTTGCGGTTTTGCCCATCTTTTTGCCCTCTGCCGTTAACAGCAGATTGAAGGTCATTGCGTTTGCGTCCGTACCTTCGATGCGGCGTATGAGTTCGGTACCGCCGAGGATATTTGACCACTGGTCGTCGCCGCCGAACTCCATCGTACAGCCGTATTTACGGAACAACATCAGAAAGTCATAGCTCTGCATGGGCATATAGTTGAATTCGATGAAGGAAAGACCTTTTTCCATTCTCGATTTATAGCATTCGAACGTCAACATCCGGTTGACCGAAAAATGTGCACCGATTTCGCGCAGAAAGTCGATATAGTTGAGCTTGAGCAGCCAGTCGGCGTTGTTGACGAGAATCGCCTTGTTGGGCTTGTCGCTCGTAAAATCCAAAATCGCTGACATCTGGCCGACAAAACGGCTGCCGTTATATTCAATCTGCTCCTTCGTGAGCATCTGGCGCATGTCGCTGCGTCCGGAGGGGTCGCCGACCATGGCAGTCCCGCCGCCGATCAGCGCAATCGGTTTGTGCCCGGCTCTCTGCAGGCGCGCCATCGATACGATCGCAAGCAGATGGCCGATATGCAGACTGTCGGCAGTCGGATCAAAACCGATATAAAACGTCACGCATTCTTTTTCGAGCTTTTCGGAGATCAACTTCTCGTCCGTAGTCTGCGCAACAAGCTCTCTTGATTTTAATTCTTCAAAAAGTGTCATAACCGGACTCCTTCACAAAGGTATGAAGAAAGTATAACAAAAAACGGCGGAAAATTCAATCGGTTTTTTCCGCCTGAGCAATAAGTTCCCGCGCATTGTTTCTCGTAGTTTCGGTGATTTCGGAACCGCCGAGGATGCGGGCGAGTTCGTCCACCCTGCCCTCGCTGTCCAATTCGGAAACCGTCGTGCGCGTATCGGTTTGGTTTTCGGACTTTTCAATTAACATATGGCTGTCAGCATAAGCGGCAATCTGCGCAAGGTGCGTCACACAGATGATCTGTCGGTTTTTTGAGACCTGCTTGATTTTGATGCCGATTTTCGCGGCAGTTTTACCGCTGACGCCTGCGTCGATCTCGTCGAAAATCAAAGTCGGGATATCGTCGTGAGAAGATAAAACGCTCTTAATGGCCAGCATGATGCGGGAGAGTTCGCCGCCCGAAGCGATTTTGGAGATGGACTTGGGCGGTTCGCCGATATTCGCGGAAATCAGAAATACAACTTCATCGTATCCCATACTCGAGAGTGGGACTTTTTCGAATACCGCCGTTAATTTGACGTTCGGCATCTGTAAAAAGGCCAATTCCTTGGCAACCGCGCTCATAAAACGATCGGCGGATGCACGGCGCTTTTCGGAAAGCGTTTTTGCTTTTGTAAAGGCAATCTGCTTTGCACGTTCAAATTCTTCTTTAAGCTTCTGGGTTTGGAAATCGCTGTCGCATAAAACATCATATTCCGCTTTCAACTGAGCAAGTTTGGCTAACATGACTTTCTCATCGTCACCGAATTTACGGCGCAGTTTGTCCAGTATGCTCAGGCGGTCTTCAATCTCGGCCTGCTGCCCGGGATTAAAGTTGAGCCCGTCAGCCAGATCGGATAAATCAAATGAGATCTCCTGCAGAATGATCGAGACCTCGTTAAGCCGCTTGGAAAGTGCTCCGGCGTTTTCGCAGTATTTAGCCGTCGTATCCAGTTCCCTGGCACTCTCAATAAGGGATGCGCGTACGCCGTCGGTGTTGGTGTTTCCGTCAATGAGGTTTCGGGTGTTTTCAACGGCTCCGAGAACCTTTTCGGCGTGAAGAACTAACTGTCTTTCGGCCTCCAACGCTTCAATTTCGCCCTCTTTGAGATGTGCGGATTCTAGTTCGCCGATTTGATATTTCAAGATGTCGAGCCGCTCTTCGCGGTCGTTGATGTTTTGCATTAACTTTTCAAGCTCTGTTTTAATGTGTTTTAACTCTATGTATGCCGCTTGATAATCGGCGAACGCGTCGGAATATTCCCCGAGCGAATCTAAAATTTCAAGATGGGTATCTTCATCGAGCAGCTTTTGATTATCGTGTTGGCCGTGGATGTTGATCAGGTGGTTGCCGAGTTCTTGTAAAAACTGTGCGGTCGCGGGGCGGCTGTTGATTCGTGCCGTGCTTTTTCCACCAACTTGAATTTCTCGCGAGAGAATCAAATCTCCCTCTTCGGTCTCATATCCGTTTTCATCGAGCAGCTTGAGCACATTGGGTGAGAGCACGGAAAAGGTCGCGCTGACATAGGCCTTCTGAGCACCGTAGCGCACAAGGTCCTTTGAAGTTCTCTGTCCCAAAATCGCATTAACCGAATCGATCAATACCGATTTTCCCGCACCGGTCTCGCCGGTCAGCACCGTGAATCCCGCTTTGAAATCCACATCCGCCGATTTGATGACCGCGACGTTTTCGATATAGAGTTTTGTCAGCATATAAACCGCCTTCTCAAGGTGTTATTCGCTGATGATTCGAAGTATATGTGCGCTGAAATCCTCCGCCTGCTGAGGCGTTTTGAACAGAATGAAGATCGTGTCGTCGCCTGCGATTGTGCCGACAATATCGTTTCTGGCTACATCCATTGCAGCACAGATGGCATTCGCTGTTCCGCTCAGGCATCGGATCACGCAAATATTGCCCGCAAAGTCGGAGGTGATGGCGTTTTGCTCGCACATGGAAATAAAACGTGATTCCGGCTCATTCAAATTGCTGCGTGTTCCGACGCTGTAGCGGTATTTGCCGTTGCTTGTGGTGACTTTAACAAGCTTCAACTCTTTGATATCTCGAGAAACTGTGGCCTGGGTTACGTTATAACCCGAATCATTGAGCATTTTCAACAAATCATCCTGGGTTTGAATTTCTTTTGAAGCGATCAACTCAAGAATTCTCTCCTGACGCTTGTTTTTCATCTCGATCTTCCTTCCTTTTTGTATACTAGACCTTTATTCACTGATCTTTTCACGGAATACATCAAAAAAGTTCTTATCTTTTAAAGTGATAAATTTCACGGTTTTATCAGAATTTTTGATATGCAAAATGTCATCCTTTTCGAATATGATGCCCTCTTCCCCGTCAACAGTCAAAAAAACGTCCCCTCGGCGGACTTTTGAGGTTAGTTCTACCGGCGATGAAAAAACGAGAGTTCTTCCGGAAAAAGAGTGCGGACAAACCGGCGTCAATGATATGCAGTCGATGAGGGGATCGATCACGGGGCCGCCGGCGGAAAACGCATATGCAGTGGAGCCTGTCGGTGTTGAGAAGATCGTGCCGTCTCCTTTGATCTTCATCACGGTTCTCCCGTCGCAAAAGACTTCGATCTCTACAGTTTTTGCAATATTGCCGCTGCCGAGCACAGCGTCGTTAAGAGCAAAATATTCTTTGATTCCATTCTTATTTTCATGTAATACCGAAAGCATCCGGCGCTTCAATATGTTGTAATTTCCGGTAACGACCCGATCAAGCAGATCGAGTTCCGAGGCTTCAATTGACGCTAAGTACCCCATCCGCCCGCAGTTAACGGAAAGTACCGGTTTGCCATACTGCGCAGCGTGTTTTGCTGCATGAAGCATAACGCCATCACCTCCGACCGCAGCGACGATGTCACAGCTTGCGATCATTCCGTAAAAATCACCGGTATAGACGCAGATATCGCCATAACCCCGGTACTTATCAAACATCACAATTTCAACGCCTTTTGATTTTAAAAAAAGGCATATTTTGGTTACCGCAGGAATGCTTGAATCGCAAACGATGGACGGCAGCATGGCGATTTTCATGTGACATCATCCTTTCCTTTGTTGTGAGCTTCTTCAACAACTCTTTCAATGGTTCGATCTATGCCGGTAAGTTCGGCACCCATGACTCTAAGATACAATAAAAATTCAATATTCCCATCCCCTCCCGTTATGGGGGAATAAGTGAGCCCGCAGACCGAAAATCCACTTTTTTGTGCTCTGTTTACTGCATTTTTCAAAACACTCAGATGTACTTTAGGGTCTTTAACGATTCCGTTTTTTCCGATATGGCTCTTTCCCGCTTCGAACTGTGGCTTTATCAGTATAACAGCCCCGGCATCATCTTTCAACACTTCTCGAAATTTGTCGAATAAAATCGTCACAGATATGAAAGAGAGGTCCGCCGTCAGAAAGTCCACTTTTCCATTGAACAATTTTACATCTAATTCCTTTGCATTAACACCCTCCAAAGATACTATGCGCTGATCGGATCCGATCGAAGGTGCGAGCTGGTTATGGCCAACGTCGACTGCGTAAATTTTCTTAATACCCTCTTGCAGCATGCAGTCGCAGAATCCGCCGGTGCTTGCGCCGATATCCGCAGCGGTGAGTCCTGTGACGTCGATTTGAAAAGCATCAAGGGCAGCTTTGAGCTTGTATCCTCCTCTGCCGACGAATTCGATTCTACCCTCGCATATGATTTCGCTGTCCTCGGCGAGTTCCTGGGACGGTTTTGCAACAATTTTCCCGTTTGCATATGCATTCCCTGATTTGATCAATTCCTGTGCCTTTTGACGGCTCGGAGCAAATCCTTTTTGAATCAATAAAACATCAGCTCTCATCCCGCGTCACCGCTGTCTAACGTTTCTATAAGCCGACGACGAATGCTTTCCTCATCAAGGCCGAATCGTTTCAGCTGGCTTGAAATGCTGGCATGGGTGACAAAACCGTCTGGAACACAGATTTGTTGAAAATTGCCCCGAAAACCCTGCTGCTGCATTTGCCACAAAAACTCTTCACCGACTGAGCCCGCGTGAACAGCTTCTTCGAAAAACAGTATTTGCGAATAATTCAGGGCTTTATCAATCGCCTCTTCCTCGATGGGTTTTATCCGCACCAGTTTTATTGCTGTGGCGATTCCCCGGCATGCGTTGATCACATTGACGCCGACTCGGCCATAACCGATTGCGAGAAGGCTGTTTTTGCGCAATTCTTCTTCGTGCTCGTTGATTTTTTGAATGCCTCTGGGATAGCGAATGACCACCGGCCCTGAGATATCAACCGCCTGTTTCAGGCAATATTGCAATTCGCTGAAATCCGAGGGCGAATAAACCGTAAATCCGGGTATGCTGTTAAAATAAGCGACGTCGAACAGGCCTTGATGCGTCTCCCCATCGACTCCGACCAATCCCGCTCTGTCGATGCAAAAAATAACATGCAGACCGGCGATTGCGACATCATGAATGAGTTGGTCGTATCCCCGCTGCAGGAAAGTCGAATAAACCGCCAATACAGGAATCATACCGCCGGCGGCGAGTCCCGCGCAAAATGTGACTGCATGTTGTTCCGCAATTCCGACATCATAAAAACGGTCGGGATATTTTTTCGAAAATTCCAGAAGCCCTGTTCCGGTGCACATCGAAGCCGTGACTGCGCAGATGCGGTTGTCTTTACCGGCGAGCTGGCAGACGGTTTCGCCAAAAGCGGCGGAAAAGTCCAACTGGGGCGGTTTAATCGCAGCACCGTTTTCAATGATAAACGGCGCAGTCGAATGGTATTTAGTAGGATTGTCTTCCGCAACCGTAAAGCCTTTTCCCTTTATAGTTATGCAATGTACTACAACCGAGGCATCGAGTTTTTTTGCACGTTCGAAAACGGTTAAAAGCTGATCGACGTCGTGCCCGTCCACAGGTCCGATGTATTTGAGGCCAAAATCCGAAAAAATGGTGCTGCGTGTGATGATGCGTTTAAAAAAATCTCTGGTATGCACCGCGAATTTGAATAATCCTTTACCAATCAAAGGGACTCCTTTTAAAAAGCGTTCCACAAAATCCTTGAAATTGAAATAACTGCGCCTTGATGTCAAAGCTGCAAGGTGTTTGGCCATCCCGCCGATGTTTTTAGATATCGACATCTCGTTGTCATTGATAACAATTACGACTTTGTTCGCCGACTGTGCCGCGTTGTTGAGTGCTTCGTAAAAAACCCCACCGGTCATTGCACCATCTCCGATGACAGCAACCACCTGCCCACTCTCACCGCGAAGATGTTTGGCAGCCGATAAACCGAGTGCGGAAGAAAGAGCCGTGCTGCTGTGGCCGGTGACAACCGCATCATATTTGCTCTCAGTCGGGCGCATAAAGCCGGAAATGCCGTCTTCTTTTCGCAGGGTGCAAAAGCGTTCTTTTCTGCCGGTGAGCAGTTTATGGGTATAGCACTGGTGTCCGACATCGAAAATGATACGATCTTCTTGATTGCAAAACACCTTTTCAAGGCAGCAGGTTAATTCGATTGTACCCAAATTTGAAGCCAGATGACCCCCGTTCTTCGAGACGACTTCCATGATCTCACTGCGGATTTCGCCGCACAAATCCTCAAGCTGCTTTTTATTAAGCGGCTTTAGATCGGATGGGCTGTTAATTTTTGATAGAATTCCTTCGGGCAGCATATTTATTACATTTTCCTTATCATTTATTCCGGGTAAGCAGAAAGTTTGCGAGGTCGCCGAGAAAATCGTTTTGAAGCATCTTAGCGGCTTTGATGGCCTTCTCAGCCAGTTCACCCGTAATTTTCTTCGCTTTTTCAAGACCAAGTTCACTAACAAATGTGGATTTATTATGACTGCAGTCCCCGTTTGTCGGTTTACCAAGTAACCTCTCATTTCCGCAGACGTCCAATATATCGTCTGTCATTTGAAACATACGGCCTAAATTTTCACAGTACTCGTCAGCTAGACGGAGCGTTTTTCCGCCTCCGCCCGATGCGATAACGCCGATTCTGCCTGCCGCTTTAATGATTGCCCCCGTCTTTTTGCTTTGCAGTAAAGTCAACTCGTCGATATTCAAGCTCTTTCCCTCGCTCTCCAGGTCGAGGTTCTGGCCGCCCACCATACCATTGATCCCGGATGCAATTAAAAGTTCTTTTAAACAAATTAATGCTGTCTCTACCGGAATTTTAGAATAATTTGTATGGTTCAAAATAGTCTCAATGGCGTAATTCAACAAACCGTCTCCGGCCAATAATGCCTGCCACTCGCCAAATTGCTTGTGAGTCGAAGGCTTTCCGCGCCGAAGGTCACTGTTGTCCATACAGGGTAAATCGTCGTGGATAAGCGAATAGGAATGGATATACTCCAAAGCTGCGGCGAAAGGATAAATCAAGTCTTCGTCATTTCTATTAAGTTTGAAAAACTCGATCATCAACAGCGGACGCAGCCTTTTCCCGCCGTTTCCCACACTATATAACATGGCGTCAACAGTTGTTTTATTAAACCTTTCCGGCTTGGGAAGATAACTTAATACTGCCCGATCTGCCTTTTCCGTTCTAATTTTTAAATCCCTGATAAATCTATCTTCTGTCATTGTACTGCTCCAGTTTTGCTATACGTTCTTTGGCTGATTCGAGCGCTTCTTTGCACGCAACGGCAAGTTTTGCACCTTCCTCGTAGAGCGAGACGCCCTTATCAAGAGTTATATTGCCCTCAGAAAGCAATTTATTGATTTCTTCGAGACGTACTAAAGCTTCTTCGAAGTTGAATTTTCTTTCGCTCATTTTTTATAACCGTCCCTTTGTTTATAAAAGAGAGTTTTTATCTGATCTTACCCGGCACGGCACTTCACCGTCATAAAATTTCAGATCAAATTCTTTCTTTCTCCGAAGTTCTTTTGCGTTTTGAACCGCCGTGCCGTCCGAAAATGCGATGGAATATCCGCGCAGCAGCGTTGAAATAGGCGACAAGGCCTCAAGTTTTTCACATTGTCTAATCCACTGCTGCTGTTTGACAATTAATAATGCTTTCAAAGCAGCGTTTAAGTCAATGCTTGTCCTGCATTCATAATCGTCAATCAATGCATAAACCAGTCTCGTTGTCTCCGATGAAACCGTTTCAACGATGCGATAAATCTCACGCCAATCGGGAAAAACAAGTTCGGCTGCTGCGGTAGGGGTTGCGGCGCGAAATGAGGCCGCCATATCGCACAGTGTGTAATCAATATCATGGCCGACAGCGCTGACGACCGGAATCTTGCTCGAAGCGACTGTGCGTACCAACTCTTCGTCGTTGAAAATCCAAAGGTCTTCATCCGAGCCGCCGCCGCGAGTTAACAAAATTACTTCGGGATCGGAATTTTGCAGCTTATTAAGAGCGGCACGGATTTGTGAAACCGCTTGATCCCCCTGAACCGCTGCCGGAACCAATTCGAGGTCACAGAGCGGCCAACGGCGTTTCCAGACCGAGACGACATCGTGATAAGCGGCTCCAGAAGCCGAGGTGATCACCGCCGCTTTATTCGGATATTTCGGCAGTGGCAGTTTTTTTGACTCATCAAACATATGTTCGGCATTCAGTTTTTTAAAGAGTTTTTTTAACGCTTCTTTGGCTGCACCTGTACCGTTCGGGGCGATATTTTCAACATAGATTTGGCAGTTGGAGTCTCGCTCAAACAGTGAAATTCTGCCGCTTACAATAACCGCAAGCCCATCACAAGGCGCAAACATCAATCTTTTTGATGCCGGAGCAAACATCACGCATTTAATGGTACTGTTTCTGTCTTTAAGAGTAAAATAGAGATGTCCTGTTTTAAAATGCTGTGTGAAGTTTGAAATTTCGCCGGTCACGAAGATATTTCGAAGCAGATCATCGCTGTCCAAGACGGCTTTGAGATAGGAGTTTAGTTGTGTAACAGTTAAAGTAATACTCACAGAACACCCTCCTTCATAGCGGTTAGAACAGCGGTTCCGACTGCGTTGTCGGTACATAACTCAACCGGAGCAAACAGAGCCCGCTCGCAAACGAGTTTTTCCCGAATGAGAGTATTAGCCGCTACGCCACCGCAATAAACAATTTTTGCGTCCTCATTAGTTTTCGTCAATTCTTTCGACAACTGCGCAACACTTGAACCGATATAGTCCAGACAAAACCTCGCAATATCTTCCGGACGCTCTTTATTATACAATTCTCTGCATAAATTTTCAAGACCGGACAAACAGATCCTGCCGTCTTTGATCGGCGCTTTCCTATTGAAAGTACGACTGCTTTTTAAAGCGAGCTTTTCAAGCACCGGCCCGCAGGGGAATTTAAAACCGAGCATTACACCTATCCGATCGATTGCCTGCCCTGCGCTGATATCCGCGGTGCCCCCGATGAGCTCGCAGGAGATGATTTTATCCTTATCCGGACGAACAAAAACGCACTCGAGCGTGCCGCCGGATAGATGAAACGCATAAAATTTTTCTGATAAAAGCGACAGTATGTCCAATCCGAAAACAGCGGCAGCGATATGCCCCGCCTGATGTGAAAAGGCATGCAACGGCACCCCGAGAACCGAAGCCATTGACTTTGCCATCGCTTCGCCGACTTTAAAACACGGCATATAAGAGCCGTTACAGTCTCTCGGCGCAGAGCTATACCCAATTGCATCAATGTTTGAAATGACTCCGAGTTTTTCAATCACTGCGGGTAAGTGCTTTATATGCAAAAATACCGCATCGCTTTGGCGTAAACCTTTATCGCCCTCTTTGACCGGTAGTAAAAGCCGGCTTTGAACAATACCGTTTCGGTTTGTTTCAAAGCCGCTTCTGAGTATTGCGGCAGAGGTTGTGTAATTGCTGGTATCAAATGCCAATATTGAATCGGTCTTATTTTTCATCTTGTTTGGTTTCGACGGGTACTTCCTTCTCGCTTTTATCAGCGCGAGAAATCGAGCCGAGAATACCGTTGATAAATTTAGTGTCTTCGGGCAGCGAATACTTTTTCGATAATTCAACTGCTTCGTTGATCGCAACTTCCACGGGAATATTCCCGAATTTAAACTCGTAAATACAGCAGAGTAAAATCGCATGGGCGACCTTGGAAATGCGTTTCAAAGTCCAGTCTTTCAGATTTTCAGAGATATACTTATCTATTTCCGCTCGGTTTACGGCGACACCTTTTGCTAATTCAAACGAGTAATCATCATATTTGAACTCTCGATGCTCCCTCGCCAATTCAACGATGGATTCGACAGTCTCTTCGGTAAAGGATTGTTCAAATACAATCAAAAATCCGGCTTCTCTGGATTCTTTTCGGTTCATACTAAAATCTTTCTTTCCGACTTGTTTATTTTTTCATTTTATTACAAAAACAGCCGCTTTTGCGTGGTCATTATACCACAGAAAAGCGGCTATATCAATCAAAATTCTCACTTCACCCTGAAAATTCGATATTTAAACGTAGAGAGAATGTGATTTCGGAATAAACAGATAGAAAAATATAACAAGTGCTTTTACTTCATTTCGATGATTCTTATATTTTCGACGTCTGCACCGCTTTCTGTGACAGTGATATCTTGAATCTGCGCCGCCTGAGCTGCGGTTAAACCATCTTCTCCCGCCGCCACCACAACACTGACAGTTCCGTCATTGATGTAGGCCATGCAGTCGGCAAAGCCCTTTGCCATTACGAGATTTTCGATTCGCCCCTCAGCTTCGATATTATCAGCCATGACCAACACCGATTGAGCCACGGTCATTTTGACATCTTCATCGGTAGCGTTATTAATCGTATCTTGCATTGTTTGAATCGCTTCATCCCGCGTCTTCTGGCGTGAAAGGCGGGCGGTTGTAAAATACTTCTCGGCATTTTCTGTCAGAATGCCTTCTACACCTTCAATGTTGGTGTTCCCGACGTCAATGATATCGCTCAGATTGGTTGCGCCGGTTGTATCGGTTAAAGGCGCTTGATTGCCGAATACCCAGCTGAGATATACCGTCACTCCCAACGCCACCACCAAGGCCGCCAGAATAATCTGCCGCTTTCCGTTTTTCATTGAAAATTGCCTCCTATTCGCTGCTCATTTTTGTGATGTAGATTTGATTGTAGCCGATATTGAAAGCCGCGGACACGATCTCGGTGATTTTGGCAACCGTTTTGATGTCGTCTCCGCCGTCGCAGAGAATCACGACACCCCTGATCTTGGGTTCTGCGGCCGCCGTGACGGCACTCGTGTTCAAGCCGGCGTTCGTCTGCAGCGTGATGACCACATCGATGCGGCCGACACCGTCGACTCGGCTGAGCAAGTCACTAACTTTATGCTCGAGTGTCTGCGTATATTCCGAGAAAGTATCGGTCTGCGCATTTTCCGAAGCCGTTTTTATTACTTCGGAGAACACAAGCAGGATCACTGCTGCCACCAACAAGATAATGACGGTTGTTTGCAGCTTTTTATTTTTTCCGAAGCTCTCCGTGAATTTATCTATGACAAACAAATATATCACCTCAATCCGATAAGATAATCTGCGTTTCGAGTCCGAAGTTTTCTTTGATGCAGTTCTCGATTAAAATAAACGCCGTCGATTGCGATCGGCTGATTTCCACCACCGCTTTGGGATTTTCGCTTTTCACATCCACTGTCACGCTTTTTGCCTTTACACCTGCGGAGGTTAGTTTTTTCATAATCAAAAACTCCACGCCGCCGTTTAATTCACCGTAGGAATATTCGGCAGGTGAACTTGTGAGTTTCGGCACTTTGAAATCGACTTTCGGCAGTTTTGCGCCGATCAACGGCAAACAAAAACACAGACAAAACAACAAGCAGCAGGCAAACTTCATGATCCGTTCGGTGCGTTTGGTGGGCGAGAGCAATTGAATGATCGAGCAAAAAATCCCTCCGGCGCAAAGGCCGATAACCCAGTTTCTCAACATATATTTATATGCCTCCGTAGGTCTTCATCATGACCGTAATTCCCACAATAAAGACGAGTGCTGTCAAAACCATGGTCGCAATCACAATCGACAGCATATCGCCGAGGGTTTTCAGCAGCTTTGCGACACCTTTTTGATCGGTTGAGGACGCCAATGCGGAACAAAGTCCCACAGCCAATTTCCAAAGCGCAACTGTGACGATCTCCGGCAAAAAACACAGAATCACGGCGGCAACACCGAAAAAACCGAAGGTGTTTTTAATGACAGAAAAGCACGAGACTACCGAGGAAACCGCATCCGATAACCCGCCGCCCACAAGGGGTACCGAGCCCGAGACCAGCATCTTCAACGTTCGGATTGTCACGGAGTCGGCAGCGGTGGTCAGATAGGATTTCAAGGACATCAATCCGACCAAAACCGTGACTGCGGCACCGAGCAGCCATACGACCAACCCTTTAAAAAATCCCGACAGTTTTTCGAGATCGGCGCTGTCTGTGATGCCGCTGACCACGCCGAATGCCGCAAAGATTCCGCAAACCGGAAGCACGGCAGTCCTGACAAGCCAAACAACGATTTCAGCTGCAGCAAGCAAGGTTGCGGCTGAGACCGTGGCTGAGATCGGCTGCCCTGAAGCGGACACCGCTGCCGTAAACACCGGAACAAATCCGGTCATAAAAACCGATGCTTCTTCAATTTGCCTGAACGATTTTGTGAGTTGACTGACGAGCGGAATTAAAATCGCCGAAGCCGCCGCAACGACGGCAAAATACTGATATGCTTTTTCGAATCCCGGACGATTTTCAAGCCGCAATCCGTTCATCATCTGCCCGATCAATAAAACCGCGCATACAGCAAAACCGGCGGCAAGCGGAGCGGGATAACTTTTCTTTGTCAAAGCCAAAATGATATCGGCTATGCTCCCGGGTTGGAGCTCCATAAATTCCGTGGGATTGATTTCGCCGAGCCCCATTTGATCAAGCAGCGCTTTTGTCTGGTCGTCGGGCATCTGCTCGACCTCATCCGCTCCGAATTCGGTCAGCTGCTCGTCAACCAGTTGGTTATATTCCTCATCAGTCAGAGCATTAGCCGTAAAGCAAAATATACTTACGGCGATTAAGAGGCTTAAAGCAAACGCTGCCTCCCACTTTTTTCGTCTACTTGTGATTAATTTCATACCAGCAGTTTTTTCACCACTTCCACAATCTCACCGATTAAGGGAATACAAAGCAGAACGATGGCAATTTTTCCGGCGAGTTCGATGTTTGAAGCAAGGGAATTTTGACCGGCGTCAGTGCAACTGTCACAGGAAAGCCCGACTAAAATGCTGATACCGAGCGCTTTTGTGACTGCGGAAAAAAATTCGGTAGGAATACCGCTTTGAGTAGCCAATGTCTCCAACGCTTTTACAATCGGATTAATTTTTGAGAGCAGATATAACAGTAAAATTACTGAAAATCCGATGGCTAATGCGGCGCTGAATTCGGGCTTGTACTGTTTTAGAATCACACAAATTACCGCTGTTGCCATGCCGAGCAGCGCAACCGTGATGATGTCGATACTCATAAACCGAACAGTGATTTGATCGTGCGGAAAAGATTGCTGATTTCATAGACGATCATCGTCAGCACCACGATCAGACCCGCCAGCGTGGTCAGCATCGCCTGTTCTTCGCGCCCGGAACGCGTGAGAATTTGATGGAGCACCGCTACGATAATGCCGATTGCCGCAACCTTGAAAATAAAGTTGATGTCCAGCATTGAATTCCCTTCCCGTTTATAATCTTAAACCGTTTTATGTAGTTATAATATTAAAATGGCTGCGGCAATCCCGATCAGAACGCCGAGTTTTTGATAAAGCCCCGCTAAATTTCCACGGTCGTGTTTGTATTCATCGAGTAAAACACCGCATTTTTCCAGTAATTGTTCGCATAATTCAATCTGCGTCTGTGCGTCACTGCGCCCTAAAAACCCGCCTAATTTTAAAAATAGCTCTCGGTCTTTTTTTAATAAATATTCCGGCAGTTCAGATATCGCAGCTGCCAAAGCGGCTGAGGGATCGGAATGTTTGGACATAATCTTCCATTTTGAAAAAAAGATGCCGAGATGCGTCAGGTGAAGCTGTTCGATTCGGTTGAAAATTACATCTGTGGAAGCATTTTCGTAGTGCAGCAGACCTTTTATTTCAATCAGAACGCGTTGTAACTCCTCCAGAGCGGATTTTCGCTTTTTCAGGCGGGCCGCCTGTGAAAACCCGATCAAAATTGACGCGAAACAAACCATAAGCGCTGCAGCAAGCCGCATTTAACTCACCGCTTCCGTGTTGACACATTCAAACCGATAACCGCTTTGGCCATATCCGTACAGGAGAACCGCTTTGGAAAACACTCGGTTTTCAGATAAAATGCGAATTTGCGGTTTCGACAGCAATTCCTCGGCGCTTCCCGCGTGAATCGAGGCATACACCGCGACGCCGCTGTTAACGGCTTCTGTCAGGGCAATTACCTCGGCGGCGGTGCCGATCTCATCACAGAGCACCGCTTCTGGGCGGAGATTGCGCACCGCGAGTAAGATGGCCTCTGCTTTTGGCATTCCGCGAATGACATCGCAGCAAACCCCTTCCGGCGAGAGCTCCCCGCGTTCGTCGGCTGCTGTAACTGCGAAAAATCTTCCGTATCGGGCGCTAGATAGCGCATTCGCCATGTCCCGAAGAAGCGTCGTCTTCCCGGTTCCGGGCGCTCCTGCGATTAAAAGCGAACGGAGCGTGTCCGAATTCGAGGCCAAAAAATGAGATTTCAACTGGTCGGCGACCCCTACGAGGTTTCTTGCGATGCGAAGGCGGATGGTTGAAATTTCGTTGAAGTTGATGATTTTCCCCGCCGCGTCTTTGACCGCGTTTCCGCAGATGCCAGCGCGGTGTCCGCCTTTGACCGTGATATAACCTTGCAAAAGTTGGTCGCGGTGGGTCTGAACAGAATAATCGCAAAGCCGTAAAAGACATTCTTCCATTTCAGCGGCGGTGGGTTTATACAATTGAAAAGCGGTATCTGCGCACAGATTACCGGTCTTCCCAAAAAATACAGTCTCGCATTCGCTGTTAACACAAAAACAACGATCTTTGCGCAATGTGATCTCGGTCGCACGGTATCGCTGAGTATGTCCGACAGCGGAAAGCATTCGGTAAAACGGCTCTCCGAGCGCCGCCGATGCGCTTTCAAAGGCATCCGTGTTCCCCACCTCCGTTTCAACAAAGCGTATGCTTGTCTCACGGTTGATATGCGCTTTATTTTTTAACCGGAATATGATAGAATTTACCTATCAAGTAACGGAGGCGGCGTTTTATGGAAAATAAAATCATCTTATATTACGGCGGAACCCATGCCATGGACGTCGCAGTTTGCGGAATTGCGGACGCCTATTCCCTTTCCGGGAAGAAAGTGCTCTACACCGATTTCTCAAACTCCGGAAAGTATAATACTTTTACAGGCATCGATAACCCGAAATTGCGGGTCTTTCAGCCCTCGCATCCGACCGGTCAGAATTATGCCGAGATGACTGATGAAAAGCGGCGTATTGCGCTGCTTGACAACACCGATTATTTCGAGACAGCAACAAATAAAGCCGTTTTCGGCGGCTTTGATTTGGTAATATTCGATGGGATCTCCGACGCAACCGCGTTCGGTGTGCTGTATGAAGGAATTTTAACCGACTGGCTGACTGCCAGGCCGGAACATCTCGATGTGCTGGTCACGGGAACATACGCGAGTGCCAAAATGGCTGATCTTTCGAATGAGATTTATAACTTCACAAGAGTAAAATAACCTTTTAATCGGGAATCACTAGTTCTTTCAAATATGGAATCACTTTATAGACATCGCCGCAGCCGAACGTCATAACCAAATCGTCGGGTTCGGCATTTTCTTTGATTGCCTTAGCCGCAGACTCGAAATCGTCGGCTAAGACGCAGTTTTTAATCTTTACGGCCAAATCCGAAGACGAAATACCGTAGGTGTTGATTTCTCTTGCACCCATGATCGGCAGCAAAATGGTCTGATCGGCCATGTTCAGGGAGTCGGCGAGTCCGTCGAGCATCAGTTTAGTACGTGAAAAAGTCACAGGCTGAAATACCGCGATAATACGCTTGTGTCCGGTCAGTTTTGCGGCGTTGATTGTGGCAGCGAGCTCTGTGGGATTGTGCGCGTAGTCATCGGCGAGTGTAAAGCCGTTAAACTTTCCAATCATCTCAAAACGCCTGCCAGCTCCGTGAAACTCATTGACCGCTTGAATTGCCGCTTGAAGTTCGACTCCGCACTGATCGGCAGCAGCAAGTACCCCGAGGGAGTTCATCACATTATGCTTTCCGGGGATTTTTAATTCGATATTTCCGGCAGTCACTCCGTCGATATCAAACTCATAGGAGAAATACGGACCGTTTTCAATAATGTTTTTGGCTTGATAGCGACATCCGGCGGTGGTTCCGAACAAAACCACGTCGGTTTTGCAAAATTCCACTGCTTTCAGCGTGTTTTTGTCGTCGCCGTTGGCGATGACCATCTTTTTAGTCTGATTAGCGAACTGTGCAAACGATTTAATGATGTTGTCGAGGTTTTTAAAATATTCGAGATGATCCTCGTCGACATTCAAAATCAACGAATAAGCCGGATAGATATTCAAGAATGTGTCGCGGAACTCGTCGGCTTCGCAGGTCATGAATTCGCTTTCCCCGACCCTGCCGCTGCCGCCGATTGAGGCCAGTTTCCCGCCGATGACCGCTGACGGGTCTTTTCCGGCTTTGAGAAAAACCTCGGTCAGCATGGAAGTCGAAGTGGTTTTTCCGTGCGTTCCGCAGACGCCGACTGCCTTTTCATAAGAATTTGCGACGATCCCCAGCAACTGCGCGCGCGTCATCGTCGGTATACCTTTGGCCTTAGCTGTGACAAGTTCCGGGTTATCTTCGAGCAGCGCGGCAGTATAGACGACCAATTCGCAGTCAACGATATTTTCAGGAAAATGCCCGAGCACCACCGGGATACCCATCTTGCGGACGGCGTCTACCGTGGGCGACGGGTTGTTGTCCGAGCCGGTGATTTGATATCCTTCGCTGTATAAAATTTGCGACAGCGGATACATCCCGCTGCCGCCGATACCGATGAAATGAATCTTATGCGCTTTTAACGCATCAAATCTGTAAATCTCACTCACTCCCAAAAATAACATAACCGAGGAAAAACATTGCAATAATTATAGTATACAGACGAACATTTTTCAATATGCACCTGCATTTGATTGCGCCTTTTAATATTCGAATTTACGTATTTTTATAAGTCTTTTGTATTGCAAAAATCTTTCCATTATGGTATTATCAAATACCGTGACAATGATGTCTATGAATTTTTGGAGGGTATATTCATGATTTTTTTTGTGATTAACGCAGGGAGTTCGTCTCTGAAAAGCCAACTGATTGAGATGGATACCCGCAGCGTGCTCGCCGAGATCAATTGCGAACGTATCGGTATCGACGGCCGCATCAAATATAAATTTCCCGACGGCAAAAAATTAGCCATTGAAACTTCCCTGTCCGACCACATGACTACTTTTAAAAAGGTGGTTGAGTTGGTCACTTGCGGCGAAACAAAAGTGATCAATTCGATTAAAGATATCAAAGCGGTTGGCCACCGGATCGTCTTCGGCGGCATGGAGCTGGTGAAATCGGTGCTCGCCGATGATAAAGTCATCGCAACCATCGATAAATATGCGGAATATGCGCCGCTGCACAATCCCGCCGAGGCCAACACCGTGCGTGCCTGCATTCAGATGTTCGGAAAGGATGTCCCCCAGGTCTGTGTGTTCGACACTTCCTTCCATCAGACCATGCCGATGGCACATGCGATTTACGGTATTCCGTATGAATATTACGAAAAATATGCTGTCCGCAAAATGGGCTTTCACGGCATTTCGCACCAATATGTCGCGAACCGCGCAGCTCAGTTGCTCGGTAAGGCCCCTAAAGACACTAAGATCGTCACCTGTCACATCGGCAACGGCGCTTCGATCTGCGCGGTCGACGGCGGCAAATCCGTTGATATTTCAATGGGTTTCGGCACCTGCGACGGCATTCTGATGGGCACCCGCTGCGGCATGATCGACCCTTTGGCGCTGTTTTATATCGCCCAGAAAGAGAAGATGTCGGTGGCCGACCTGAACACGCTGGTCAATAAAAAAAGCGGCTTGCAGGGCGTTTCGGGCATCAGCAGCGACAGCCGCGAGCTTGAAGAAGCGGAACTGGCCGGCAATGAAAGAGCGAAACTTGCAAACGACATCCAACGGTATCACGTCAAAAAGCTGATCGGCTCTTATGCGTTTGAAATGGGCGGTTTGGACGCAGTCGTCTTCACTGCGGGAATCGGCGAACGCTCCCCGATGCTGCGCGCAGGCGCATGCACGGGTTTGGAACGGTTCGGCATCAAGATCGATCCAATTTTAAACGAAAAGATGAACGGTAAAGAAGCCAATATCTCAGCGCCGGACGCCAAGATTCCGGTGTACATCATCCCGACCAACGAGGAACTACAAATCGCATTCGAGATTGAAAAAGTAGCTTTCGGGAAATAAACAATAAATTTGATATGCAAAAGGCGCACCTAAGGTGTGCCTTTTTTATTTTTATTAGTAAATATAAAGTTGTTTTATTTTATATATGACAATTTTCACAGAATTGTTTTTGAAAATCACGCATAAACAAATCAACCTTTTCATGATTTCCGGCTCATCCACTTTTGTCAATTGATGATCTTCGAACAGCCATTGCTCGTGTAGCAATTTATCTTTGTTTTTAATTTTTATAATTCTATGAATTGATACGGGTTGATTGTTTGTAAGCATAAGCCAGCTATATTCAAAAAAGAAAGATACATTTTTCGGCATTCGTTATAAATTTTTGGTACAAATTTAATACATCAAATATCGAATAAAGAAAATTAAGTACTGCGATATTAAATAAATAATGCCAGAGTGAAGGTATAAAAATTGAAAGAAGATATGGCAATATCGTAAGAAGTATGAGGGGAAATATACTGAACATGATCAGATGAATTTTTTTGATATAATTAAAATCAAATTTTACATATGCGCTCGGTTTAAACAATGTAAATTCGTAATTATAAGGTAAAAAGCAAATACCAATTACTTTTTTCTTCATAATCAGTGCATAATGAATATGGCAAAATTCATGAAGCGGGAAAACGATAAAAGGCATTAAAATAAACACCCAAAAGCCCTTTTCAAGGAATTGTAAAACAATTGCACAAATAAAACAACAAATTCCTAAAATCCAATCCAATATCGAAGGACGCATTTTACGGGTCTTGTTGGATTTTATTCGTGTTTACCTGCTCTGTATTCTTCCAAATATACGATATGCTCGTTGAAGGAGAATAAAAATATGATTCATCTTTGAAAAATGAAACTTTCATTATATCGCCCTTTCGTTTTTAATTTGATGGAAGTTAATGGTATGATCTATTAATACCACATTTTACAAATGAATTCAAGAGAATAAACTATACACTCGATACTCCGGTTTTCGCAGGACTATAAAGGCGCACTTAAGCGGTACGCCTTTTTTAAATATCCATTGATGGTGATTCTTGCGGACGATTATTACCTATTGTTTATCCCATTCCTCGAATACGGTCAGAATATTTTGATACGGGTCAAAGGCGTTCCATTCGCACTGGGCGAATGCGCCGGTGCGTTTGCCGTTTTTCTTGATGACTGCAGAAGCCACGCGGTTGACGGCTTTTTTAACCTCGTCAGTCGTGCCGAACGGCAGGATGTGCTGACGGTCGATTTCGCCCCAGAAGGTGACTTTATCGCCATACTTGTCGACCACGTTTTCTATGTTCATGCAAAACAGTTGGGAATTGATCGCATCGATCCCGATTTCGACCAGATGCGGATAAATGGCCTCAATGTTGCCGTCGGAGTGGAAGAAAATCTTCTTGCCCTTGGAATGCGCGAGATCGCTGTAATCCTTATACATCGGCTTGAAAATCTGCTCCCAGGTCTTCGGGGAAATGAGCAGCGATATCTGCGTCCCCCAGTCATCCATGAACGACACAGCATCGATGGCGCGGTCGGTCAGCAGATCGAGTTCTTTCATGCTCATATCGTGCAGTTTGCCTGCCAGCTTTTCAAGCATCGGCTCACCGGAGGCCAAATCGATGAAAAGGTTCTCGGTGCCGCGCATGAACTGCATGCGCTCAAACGGGCGAATATAAGTGTTTGCCAAAACGAACTTGTCAGTGTTTTTATACTGCTCGTCAAAACCGGTTAGGTCGAGCTCGTCAATCAGTTCGGTCGGGAAACGGTAATCATCAAAGTCGTCCCAATCCTCTAAAACCGGCTTTTTCACTTCGCCGACAATGCCCTCTTCGGCGGCAGTCCAAAAACAACCGAACTCGTCGATGTAATTACCCTTGCGGCCCGGAGTGCCCTGGGCATAACGGCTTTTACCGTAGTTGATTCTCGGATTGAAAATATCCATTTCAAAGCGTTTGTAGAAATCGGCAAGAAGATCCGCTTTAAAAAGCCCCACTCCGGGAAGAGCCCATAAGGTTCTCGGAAACCGGTCGATTTCCTCGTGGTTCAATGTTTTAAATACCCGTTCGCGTGAAGTCATAAAAATTCCCCTTTACAAAACTCTGTTTCTATTATACAGTATCAATATCGGATTGCATTCAAATTCGTTTTGAATACGATTTCGCATATCAAGGAGTTGCCCTATGTCTGATTATTTGATCAACGATTATAATTTTATACTCAATTGCGAATGGCAGACTTATACCGACAAGGAACTCGGCGTGCCCGGGATTCGGCTGTTTGGGCATTTTTCGAGTCAAAAGGCCTCTGCTCCGCTGACGATGCACATTCATCCCGGTTGCATGGAGCTTTGCTATATCGTGCGCGGAAACCAAACCTACCACATCGGCGATGAAGTTTATCATCTGACAGGCGGGGATATATTCGTCACTTTTCCCGACGAACTGCATGGTTCGGGAAGTGAACCGCAGGGCAAATTTGAAATCTATTGGATGCAGCTTGAGATGACAAAAGAAGACTTTTTGTTCTATGACAAAGAAAACGTCCGACATTTGAAATCGGCGCTGTTGAACACTGAGACGCGTCATTTTAAAGGAGACGCACGCAGTTATCAGCTGATGAAAGAAGCGTTCGGATATATCCCGCTGATCGATCCGATACGAAAAATGCTAGGTGTATCGGCTTTAACGTTGTTTTTGACCAAAAATTTTTGCGCTAATAAAAAACTCCCACCGAAACCCGCTAAAATCGCACAAGCCGAACTCTTTATCAAGGAAAACCTTGAAAACAAAATCACGCTGTCTGACGCGGCTGAGCATATCGGCTTATCGCTATCGTATTTTAAAAAGCTGTTTAAGGCCTCGACCGGTGAGACGCCCGGAGATTACATCAATTATTTAAAAATCCAGCGCGCCAAAAAGCTGCTCGAGACCCGGTCGGTCACCGAGACCGCGTTTGCGCTTGATTTTTCGTCGTCATCGTATTT
>Ga0116171_10000641_pt1 | contig 36966 bp, 34 predicted proteins | sample AD_JPNHW2_MetaG_FD_89798 | JGI IMG/M metagenome (GOLD analysis project Ga0116171, IMG submission 89798) | Active sludge microbial communities of municipal wastewater-treating anaerobic digesters from Japan - AD_JPNHW2_MetaG | ecosystem: Engineered > Bioreactor > Anaerobic > Digestate | place... | reverse complement strand
TTTATTAAAACATATTCGGAAAGAACCTACCGCTGTCCTGTAAAAAGGAAATGGACTACAAGTGTCAGCAATAGTAATTAAGGAATAAATTTATCAACTACATTTTAGAATAGAGCCATATTTAATTGAAAAATTTTAGAGTTCAAACTTAGTACTATGAAATCCCGAAGGGATTGAACATGAATAAGCCCGCACGCAGTGCGGGACAATGAAACAAAAGTAAGGGCCAACCCTGATAAGGGTTGAACAATCAAAGAAGAAATTTCTTATCAAAATGAATTCTGTGCTCTGTTAATAACTCCAAATATTCTTCCTTGAAAGATTTTATCTTATGGTGGTTTTTCTGGTTCTTGACATAATCAATAAGCCGGTCTTTATCTTTGATAGAATAGGTAAAAGCACCATAACCGTCTTGCCATCCATGGAAGTTTTTAAAATGGCGTGTGTCTTTATTCCAGGAAGTGCAGGCAAGTTTTATATCTTTAATCAGGGATGCAACCGCTATGGAAGGATGAATATGGGTTACAATATGGATGTGGTTCTCAATTCCGTTTACCTGGTACAGATGGCAATTTTTATTTTTAAGAATTCCGGAAACATATTTATATAAGGACTCTTGTCCTGATTCCACCAGAGTTTCTTCACGATTCCATGTTGAGAAAACCAACTGGTACAGAATTTGGGTGTTGGTACTCATATTTTTATTTTTTATTCAATCCTTTCAGGATTGTGTTGTTTTTATTTTTCTTTCCCCGCACCCAGTGCGGGGTTATTCAAGTTTGACCCGCTTTGCGGGTCTTATAATTTACTTCAGGAATGGATAGCGTTATAGTAAAAAACAAAAAGACAATAAAGTTCTGTATTTCAAATCGATCCATCTGTTTTTTTGAGATTATTATTATTTTCAGCCTGTACTGCTTTTTTATACTTTCTCTTTTTTGAATAACTCACAAAAAACAAAATGCCTATAATAAAAAACGGCAGGGCAATAGTGGCCACTATTCCAAGGCTTATCCATACCGAATGGTTCATCCTGTAATTCAGGCTGTAGATAAAGGGCATCATTACTAGCCCGATCAGGCCAAAGGCAATGCTTCCGACAAGCTCCCATTTCCAGGCAAGGATCAGGATGGCCAGCAACACGAAGGATGGTATCAAATGAATAAAAAAACCTGCAATTTGTTGCCAGAATGTAAGTTCAGGGGAGAAAGAATCTGCTGCAAAAAGGCTGATGAAAAGGATGGCTATAATGCATAAAATGCGTGGCAGCCAATGAAAAAATTTCGAGGGTGGTTTCATGTGGGCGCTATTTATATATAACAAATTTAGCCTTTTATAAGGTAAAAGTCAATTTATCAGATAGAAATTATGTTAGATTGAACTTGCTTGTGTGCAAGGTTTAGCAAGCAGCTATTTTATTCCTTCGATCACCTGCACCAAAAGCCTGGTGACATTTTCCACATTTTTCTGAAACACTTCCAGCACAGCCTCCCACGAAACCGGTTCTTCGTCTGTTTTCCAGCAGTCGTAATCGGTGCTGAGCGCGATGGCCGCATAAGGTATCCCGGCTTCGTTGGCGAGCATGCATTCGGGGGCGGTACTCATGTTGATCACATCGGCGCCCCAAAGCCGGAACATGTTTGATTCGGCTCTTGTTGAGAAGCGCGGCCCTTCGATGGTGATGACGGTACCTTTGGAGTGCATTTTCAGATTTAAGCGAGTGGCGGCCGCAATGATCCGGTTTCTTAATTCTTTGTCAAAAGGCTCAGCCATGGCTGTATGTACGGGTTTGTGAGGTTGAAAACTTTCGAAAAAAGTATTTTTCCGGAAACGGGTAAAATCGATGAACTGGTCCAAAACCACCATGTCGCCTCTTCCGATCTCTTCGCGCAGGCTCCCACAGGCCGTGGTGGCGATTATATGGGTGCAACCAAGCTGTTTTAGTGCCTCAATGTTGGCCCGGTTGTTCACGTGGGTAGGAGGCAGGGTGTGCTCCTTGCCGTGCCTGGATAAGAAAACAACAGGAACATCAGCAATGGTTCTTTCTAACAATGGGGAGCTTGGCTTGCCATAAGAAGTTTCAATATTTTTTTCTGTTGGGTTCTTAAAGATGTCAAGTTTTTCCAGCCCGGAGCCGCCTATGATCGCTATTTTCATATATGTAAATTAAATAGCACAAATGTAAAAAATTGATGGTTAACCAGCCCAAAAATTTGTTTGTTCAAATGTTAAGACAAAAAATGAATAAATCAGTAGTTTTGGTTCCCATTTTCCCAGGATACTGTTAAATTTAAATGTGTTTGGATGATGTATTCGCGGCTAAAAATCTGTATCTTTGAATAAGAAAGAATGTTTTTTTTATCAGGTGTCCAAGCTTTTGTTTGAAACTATAAAAACAGTTGGCTATGAAAAATAAACTTGTCCCAATATTGATTATATTCCTTTTTGCGGGTATAGTTAAATCCTATTCACAGGATAGCTGTAAAGTCCTGAAACCTGAGATTTCCGGTACATACCAGGGCAGGTGTAAAAACGGTTTAGCAGACGGAAAGGGTATTGCCCAAGGGATTGATAAATATGAAGGCCGCTTTAAAAACGGGCTTCCGAACGGAAGCGGCATATATACCTGGGCGAATGGCGACACATACAATGGCTATTGGAATAATGGCATGAAAAACGGAGAAGGTACTTTTAAATATAAAAAGTATGGCGCTGACAGTCTGTTGACCGGCATTTGGGAAAATGATAAGTTTATAAAAAAAATCAATCCCAACCCATACAAAGTTTATATAGCCCGTGACCTGGATAAATATTCCATCACCAGGGCACGTGATGGCAATAAAGTTTCTTTGAAATTACAACAAATGGGTATGACAAATACTGATATTTCCGAAATTACTTTTTATGCCGATAATGGCTCATACCAAGCCATCGGAAATACCTACGTTTATTCCCAGGTCATTTTTCCGGTATTAATAAAGATCAGTTATACAGCCAAAAACAAACTAAAAACAGCGGATATAAACCCGGTTCTGGAGGTAATTATTAATGAACCCGGAGAATGGGAGATTGTTTTAACTAATTAAAAAGAACACATTAAGATAGTAATTTTAACCAATATCGATATGTTAAAAGCGGAAGAAATTATTAATGGGCTTCAAGCAATCGTAAATGAATATTCATTTATTGCCATGATATGGCATGTAGCCTTTTATGCGTTAATTGTGGCGTTATTTGCAAAATGGAAGCCATCATCCAGAATATTGGGGATAATGCTTTGCCTGCCGCTGCTTTCAGTAGCTGTTTTTGCCTGGCTGGCAGGAAATCCATTTAACGGGACTATGTTTTCTTTAGCGGCCCTGCTGGTGTTTATTTTTGCTTTTAAAGCTTCCGCACAGCCGGTAGTTTTTGCTAAACTTCCTTTTGTTGTTGCCGGGATGGTTATGATCGCTTTCGGGCTCGTCTATCCGCATTTTATAAATCCAACATCCATTATTACGTACCTGTATGCTTCACCTGCAGGTTTGATTCCGTGCCCCACCTTATCAATCCTGGCCGGACTGATGTTGCTTTTTAATGGCTCAGGAATTAAATCTCTGACGATAACGTTTGTAGTTTTAGGGTTGTTTTATGGAGTCTTCGGCGTTTTTAAACTTGCCGTTTACCCCGACTTGTTTTTATTGGGTGGAGCACTAATACTGCTGATCAAGTATATTCTGTCGTTCAGGGTTCCTGCTGCAAGGGGTTAAATACTCACAGGCAATTAAAATTATTTTCAGCACACCTGATTTTAGCATGTTTATTTACGATGAATGCAAATTAATCTGCCTCCGTGCTGATATAATCAAATAAATAAGATTTTTAACTTGGAGCTTTCAATTATTCTTCTTATCCTTGCATTTATATTGTATCATTATATTCCTAAACCGCACACAGGCCGACATTTTTTCGAAAAATTCAATGAAAAACCAAATGAGACATAGCATTCAATTAGTTATTATTCTGGGATTTATTTTCTTACAACACGCACATGCACAGTATTATACATTTGAGAAAACCCCGGACTGGGTCAAACCGGTTGACATTCCTGAAAATTCTTTAATATCAAAGTACGACATATTGTCGGGGTATTATTTAACCCTCGGTGATTACCAGGTGAATTTAAAAGAAAATGCCATTTATACCCATGAAGTAATAGACGTTGTGTCGTACAGCGGGATCACTAATGCATCCCAAATTTCTGTTTCACTCGATACCGCTTATCAGAAGCTGAAGATCCATCACCTGTACATCTGGAGAAAAGGGAAAAAAATTGATCAGACAAGCAGTCTTAGTTTTGAGATGATGAATGAGGAGACCAAACTGCAACAAGGAATTTATACGGGGCTATTATCAGTATACGATATTCTGACCGATATCAGAAAAGACGATTTGATTGATTTTTCTTATACCCTGGTTGGAAAGAACCCGATCTTTAATAACGAAAAATACCTTTTTGCACCGATAGAGGCCATGAACCCGGTTGATTTATTTTCATTACGCGTTTTATACAGTAAGGATAAGGACTACGCATACAAATGTGTCGGTTGCGACAGCCTGATTTCGGTATCAGAAGTGAATAATTACAAGCAAATTGAAATACAAAACAGAAATGTAAAAGCTGTGGTGCTGGAAGACAATATTCCCACATGGATTGTCCCTTATAAATATTTCATGATAAGTAGCTTCAAATCCTGGACGGATGTAAATAAATGGGCACAGAATGTTTTTGCTATAAAAGACAAAATAAATCTCGATGCTGTCTTTACTGAGATTTTTACAGGGCAGGAAACCACAGAAGAAAAGATCAATAAAATCATTGATTATGTTCAGGATGAGATAAGGTACATGGGCGATGAGTCAGGCATTGGCAGTATCAAACCTCTATCGCCCGACCTGGTGGTAAAACAGCGTTATGGCGATTGCAAAGACAAATCATTGTTGTTAGTTTCATTACTGAAAAAAATAGGTGTTGAAGAAGCGTATCCCGCGCTGGTAAATGTTGATATGCAGCATGAGCTTGAAAAATTCGGGCCGAGTAATGAAGTTTTCAATCATTGCATTGTCACCTTTAATTACAATGGAAACTCTTATTGGGTAGACCCCGCTGTTCCTATGCAAGGTGGAGATTTTAAAGATTTGTATGTGGAGAATTACGGCAGGGCGCTAATCATTGGTATGCCTGCCGATACGCTGCAGCTGATGCCTCCGGGAAAAACGGATGCATACGCTGATATCGTTGATGAATATACGATCAACTCATTTACAGAACCAGCCAAACTAAAAATGACATCAAACAGGTACGGTTTTGAAGCAGACAACAGACGGCTGGTGCTTGAGTACTATAGCTCTGCAAAAATTTTAGAAATGGTTGAAAAGGATCTGAAAACCCAGTTCCCGGTTGTGAACAAAACTTCAGGGCTGGAAGTTTCTGATGATATGGAAAAGAACAGATTTTCGCTTACCTATAATTTTGAAGTGAATGGTTTCTGGCAGGATGGCGATAAAGGAACGGATGAGATCACAAAAGGCTTCTGGATATTCCGCTACGAGCCCATGATGCTGTATGATTATTTTACCACTACTGTCTGTGAAGAACGTAAATATGATTATGAAATGAGCTATCCCATGAACCTGAATTATAAAGTCATTTTCCACCTTCCCAAAGATTTGTTCATCAGTGATGATTATAAATCATACAACAATGAAGCTTTTGTGTATGAGGAAAAACTTGAGCAACTCAGCAGCAATTCGTTTCAGATAGAATATAAATTCAGGACAAAGTCAAGATATATTAAAGCAAGTGACTATAAAAGAATTTGCGATCAGAAGGAAAAAATAGTCAAAAAAATGCCGTTGGCAATTTATTTCTCTAAATAAAAACAATTATGAATAAAATATTGATTTCGTTGCTTATGATCTTTATGGCATCAGCATCGCTTTTTGCCCAGGATACCATAACGGTTTATTACAACAAAAACTGGCTTGAGATACCGGACAAAAATGAAGCGGTTTTTTACAGGAAAGCATTTATGGATAGTAATCATGTCTGGACAGCTCACGACTATTACATCAGTAATAAAATTCAAATGACGGGCACCTATAAATCCAGGAAGCTGGATGTGAAACAGGGTCATTTTATTTATTATTTTGAAAACGGGAATAAATCCTCCGAAGGTAATTACATGGACGATAAAGCTGAAGGCATTTGGACCACTTGGTTTGAGAACGGGCAAAAAAAATCTGAAGGTCCCTATAACGACGATTTGGCGGACGGTATCTGGCAATATTGGTATGAGACCGGAGAAAGAAAATCCGAGGGGACATGTATGAATGATAAAAAAGTGGGCGTATGGAATTATTGGTATGAAAGCGGTGAGCTGGAAAGCACCGAAACCTATTCAAAAGCCGGGAATTGCACCTATGAGGAATATCATGAAAATGGCGTTATGCGTTGCAAAGGAACTATCGTGAATAACCAGGTTGACGGGCTTTGGACCTATTGGAACAGTGACGGAAGGATCTTTTTGAAAGGTAATTTTGACCGTGGATTAAGAAATGGCGAATGGGTACGGCCTTTTCGTGAAGGTGAGATGAAACTGATTTTTAAAGATGGCGTTCTTCAAGGTAAACAACTTGGCGGAATAGACAGAAGCCAGTAATTTCTTCTTTTCACCAGCAGTTGTTGAGATTAATTTTGCATACAGATAAAAGTATTCCGGATAATCAGAATTATTTCTTGAGTGCTGCAAGTTTTCTATAAAGTTCTTTTTCTTCAGGGGAAATATTTTTTGGCACGGCAATATAAACACTGACATAAAGGTCGCCTTTATTGCAGGGATCGGTATAAATTGGCATACCCATACATTTAAGACGAAATGTTTTTCCATTTTCTGTTTCAGGCGGTATCGTCATTTTTACCTGGCCGGAGAGGGTGGATACTTCAATTTTCCCGCCCAGAACGGCTGTGCTGATATCAATAGCCTGTTTGCGATACAGGTCATCGCCCTTGCGACTGAAAACCGGGTGGGGATTTATGGCTATGATTACATATAAATCACCCGGGGCCGCGTTTCGGGATCCTTTTACCCCTTTACCTTTGACCTTAAGTTTTTGCTCATCCTGGATGCCGGGTTTGATGTTAATTCCGATCTTTTCATTCCCCAGGTCGATGACCCTGCGTGTACCGTTATAGGCTTCTTCAAGTGTCAGATGGAGCGTTGTCTGAAGGTTTGTGCCTTTTTGTGGCTGACGGGTGTATGAGCTTTCACCACGCCCGCCGAAAAATGCATTGAAAAAATCAGAAAAACCCCCGCCACCTCCAAACAGGTCGTTCAGGTCGCCTGAAAATTCCTGCCCTCTGCCGCCACTGCTGTAAAAGCCTTGCGAATAGCCTCCTGCTTGTGAATAATCCTGATTCTGATACTGGTTCCAGTTGCTTCCCAGCTCATCGTATTTTTTACGTTTTTCGGGGTCGCTAAGCACGTCGTTGGCTTCAGCAATTTCTTTAAATTTTTCTTCTGCCTGTTTATTCCCTTTATTCTTATCCGGATGATATTTAACAGCCAATTTGCGGTAGGCTTTTTTGATTTCAGCCTGCGTAGCGGTTTTGCTTACACCCAATACACTATAATAATCTTTGTAATCCATTTTGTGGAGTTTTAGGATTTTCGGTGGTTTTCAATTTTTGTACCAAGTTACGAAATATGACAATATTACATTACTACCAGGCCTTATTTTAAGAATAAACAAATTCACGGTTGGATTTCAATCGTTGTTTTCTTCTAAAATCCGCTCTGAATGAAGCATTCAGTGTTAAAGATGATTCTAATTTTATAAGACTATTAGTACGGAATAATTCTATCCGGTTTTTTTAAAAAATGTTATATCCGGAATCACGTTATTTTTCTAATTTTACAGAAGTATTGATCCATGCTTCACTCTATGTTGAACCTGCAGGTAGAAATTGAACTCAGTTCGGGTTTTTGTTTTGGCGTGAAAAACGCCATCAAAAAGGCCGAGGAGGTCCTGGACAGTGGTGATGAGTTATATTGCCTTGGCGAGATCGTACACAACGATCAGGAAATAAACCGCCTGGTTAAGAAAGGGATGAAGATCATTACCCACGAAGAGTTTAAATTATTGAGAAAAAAAACGGTGTTGTTCAGGGCTCATGGTGAACCGCCGGAAAGTTACGAAATTGCCAAAAAAAATGAACTTCGGATCATTGATGCCTCCTGCCCGATAATTCTCAAACTCCAGGAAAAAATTTACAAGTCCTACCTGAATAAAGAGACCATTTATATTTTCGGGCTTCCCAATCATCCTGAAATTATCGGATTGAATGGAAAAATTGAAAATTCGGCTGTTGTTTTTGAAAAGTATGAGGATCTGGATTTAAAAAATATTCCGGAACAGATTACCCTGTATAGCCAAACTACCAAAAGCTTAAGGCAGTTTTATGATATTATCGAACGATTAAAAAAACACGGCATCCGCGTGAAAGTCGAAGATTCAATTTGCCGGCAGGTATCCAATCGTGAACAGGATTTACGTGCGTTTTGCAGACGGTTCGACAGTATCGTTTTTGTGGCCGGGACAAACTCTTCGAATGGGAAGCAGCTCTATGACATTTGCAAACAGGAAAATTCGAATATACATTATGTCAGTGCGGTAAACGAAATTCAACCAGGATGGTTTGGAAAGGATGAAAAAGTGGGTATTTGCGGTGCCACATCTACCCCATTGTGGCTTATTAAAGATGTAAAGAATTACCTGCTTACGCTATGAGCTTTTCAGCGGGTTGCCCGTCTTCTGTTTTTGACTGATAAATATCCAGCGCCACTATCGCAGCAACAAAAGTCCAGAATGGTACCGAAGATTTATCGGTATCAAGAAAATTGTTCAGGGTGCCATGGATGAAATATGTGACGAGTCCGAGAAAATAAACCAACGACAGAAGTTTCACTTCCTGATTTTTTGTTCGTTTATATAAACGTACGGCTGTGATACTAATTGTGATGACGATGGAGAGGATGCTTAGTAACCCAAAAACTCCCGATTCTGAAAGCGGGCCAATATATTCGCTGTGAGCGGTTCCTTTATCGCCTGCATTGGTGCTGATTATAGTTTTATTCCTGGTTTGTTGAAACGGAGCGTACACAAACTGGTACGTTCCGGGCCCCCAGCCAAAAATGGGGCGTTCCTTAAACATTTTTATTGCAGATTGCCAGCGGTTTATACGTTCCAGATTGGAAGCATCCGAAGAAATATTTGAAATAGATTCTACATGTTCCACAAAATTTGCTGAAGAATCCTGTTTGTTTTTCTCGAGTTTCATTAAAATATCCGTCTGAAAGTAAAAGAACAATCCCAGCAGTACGATCAGAATGGTAAACACCCAACGGAATTTTATTTTAAAAAACAACAGCAATGCAATACACAGGGCAACCATCACGCTTATCCAGGCGGCACGGCTGAAAGAGCAGAACAAACCAACCAGCAGGAAGAATAAAAATATGCCGGCAAAGAGCTTTGTGGTGCGATTGTATTGTTTATCAAACAGAAATCCGGCAAAAACCGGGACGAAGAATGATAAAGCAGCTCCGTAAGCTGTATGGTCATTGAAAAAAGGATCCATAACCCAATGTGCTGCCTGTTCATCGAATGCCCGAAGGTACAAATTGAAGGTTGAGTAGATAATTACTATTGTTAAGGGTATTACATAAAGCCAGCTTAATGTTTTGATGGCTTTGATGTTTTTAAAAAGGATGATAGCAACAAAATAAAATGGGATTACAAACCATAATCGTGCAAGAAGGAACTTGAACGACACCAATGGCAACTCACTTGTAAGTGAGGTAACCAGCATCCATAATAAGTTGATCAGAATAACTATGGTAACAGGATGTTTCAATACTTTTGAATCGTAGCGGCGTTCAAACAACAATTTAAGAAAAAACAGTAATAACACCCCGAACAACAGAGGTTCTGTTGGAATTGACAACGAGATTCTCTCGTCAAAGTCTCTGAAATTAATGGCCAGTGGAGTACAAAAAGTGATTATATAGAGTACTTTGTCGAGTGCAAAGAAAAAAAGCAGCAGGATGATTAGTGCGATAGGCAGCAAAGAAAGCCAATAAAACTCTTTGATAATGAAAAATATGTTGAGGGCAATAAAGATTGCACTAATAACATACACCCATATTAGTTTTGATTTATCGCTCAAGTTGATGTTATTGAGAAATTTTTTCCGGTTTTCTTACACCGTCAATGATTGAAAAAAGCAATAACGAAAGCAAAAATGCCGAAAGGGTTGTAACACAAACGATAAGCCAGCGTATCGGATATGATTTTTTATCAGCCGGGATGGGGTTTGTAACTACGTTTGCATACGTAAGTTCTTTTTTCATATCCCCCAGGGATTTGTCGTATTCTTTTTTAAGAGCTATATAGGTTTCGAGTAACCCCCAGAGGTTTGCATCTAACTGACGGAATTCACCACCGTATTGTTTCAGATTGTCGAGGGTGACAGCAATATCATCTTTTTTATTACCTCTGCCGTTGGTGATATTTTTGACATATCCTTTGCTGTATTCCTTAACCTGGATGTTGTAATCCAGAATGTTATATTCTTTACGAAGAAACTGAAGGCGGTTTTCTATACTATCAATCTCTTTCTTCTTATCATTCATCTGGTCGTAGTATAGTTTTACTATTTCAGAAGTTTTATTACGCTGGAGGTTCCGTGCTTTTAAATTCATCAGGTTGATAAATTCATTAACCATGGAACATGCCTGACGAGGATCATTATCATAAACTTCAATCAATACCGATTCGTATTCTGTCCTTTTTATAGAAATATTATTTTCCAGTTCTTTGATTACTTTCCCCCGGAAATACTTATCGTTAGTATCAATTTTGTATTCCTTATATAGTTCGAATTTTTTAACAACATCGAACAACATGTCTTCAGATTTTAATAACTGTAATAATTGTTCGGTATTTGTTTCGGAAGAATAAGGTGCGATATTGGCGGGGTAGATGACAGCGTAAGACCTGAATTTGGGTTTAATAAATGTTGAACCTGAGAAAACAGAGGACAGGGCTATTGCCACAACAACAGTAATCAGCAAATGCCATTTCCATTTTAAAACAAGTTTAATAATATAGGTGCTTTTAAAAAAATGGTTCATATTTTCATCTAAATAATCAATTAGAGGGTATTGTTTGTTTTCAGGTGTGGCAATTGCATCATAAATTTTGACTTTTTCAGTAAATAATGGTTTTATTTCTACATCATCAATATCAAGGGTCAGGTTATATTTCTCGTAGGTTCCTGTTTGTCCGCCAGAAATTTTTTTTTTGAAAAATTTTCAATAATTATTAAGACCATTATAGAAAGAAAAAAGACCGAGATGGTGGAAAGGGCCACAATTAACCATCTGATTGGATACGATTTGCGTTCAGCTTTGTAGGCGCGGTCTACAACAAATTTTGATGGCAGGTCTTCGGTAGCATCCACCTTTGCTTCTTCATATTTGGCCTTTATGGCACTCAATTGTTTTTTCTCAAGCTCGAGTTCGTCGCGTAATGAAACATAGGCGCTGCCATAATCTCCGAGCAGCTGCAGCCTTTCTTCAATAGCCCGCACAGCGGCCATATTGTTTTTTGAAAGGGCAATGGCAAGCTGGGTATTATAGGCTTCTGCCTGGGTTTCGTAATCGTTGATGCCCATTTTCCTCAACACGGTGAGGGAGTCTTCCATCGCCTTAATATCATTCACCAGTTTCTTGTATTCGGTTTCAACAATCCCAAATGCTTTTACGGCGCGTTCTTTCTGCATTCTGTTTTTAACAGAATCGAGCTGATCCGAGATGTAATTTGCTATATCAGCAGCTATCTGAGGATCTTTATCAAGAACCGTAATTTCAACAGCCATATATTCGGTACGCCGGTAAGTAATATTGCTGTTGTACTCATCATACATTCGTGTCATTTTGTATTTTGAGTCACTCTCAATATCGTAATGCTGCATCAGGTTGAACTTCTTTATCACGCGGGAGCGAATCTCGTTCGAACTTAATATCTGCAACAATTGTTCAGTCTGTGCTTCCTCACCGAATTCCAGAATATCTAATTTTCCGCCATAATTGTCGGCCAGGAGGGCTTTAGAGATGGCATTGGTAGAAGTAGGGAATAAAATGACAGAGGATTTATATTTAGGAGTAATCAAAAAAGATAATGCTCCGGAAAGAATTGCGGCAGCCAGACTGATAATTATCAGAGGTTTTCTCCATTTGTAAAGGAAAATAAAGAAGTTGGTAGTATTAAAATTAGCCTGCTTGGGGTCCTGTTCAGCCATATACCGTTATTCTGTCAATTATAAAATTAAACAAAAGTAATTTTTTTTTTTTAATTCAATAATTATTTTTTAAGTATTGTGCATTTTAATTATGCTATGGATTATTCTTTCTTGAGGATGAGCTGGATAAATCCTCTGATGTTCATGAGCCGTGTGGCCCCTGCTGCGAATACAGCCATTATGACCATGATCAGAAAAGATATTTTCCAATCCATATAATTTTCGGTTGAAATTACATGCGTCCCGAAGCTGAAAAGTATAACCGCAAAAACAAAAACTGCCAGACGAAGAAGATAGCTCATATTCAGCTTGAATTTAAAAACTTTGGCGGCCAGGATCACCTGTAAAATAGCTGTTAATGCCTGAGTGGTCAGGCTGGCATACGAAGAACCGATAGCCTGATACACCGGAATGAGAATAAAATTCAAGCCCAGGTTCAGCACCATACCGCAGGCTGCCATGATGTTCAGGTATTTCAGATTCCCGTTGGCGGTTAAAAGGGTGCCGAAGATATAGGTTGTTGAAATCGGAACAAACCCGAACATAAGCATGCCAAAAATCCAGGAAGTCTCTCCGATGCGGAGGTTATAATCAGCCAGAGTCTCGCTTATATGCTGCGGGTAAAGCATCGTCATGACTTCGGTCCTGTAAAAAAATGAACCGACGGCGACCGTTACAGAAAGGATAAAAATCAGTGTAAATGCCAGCCGTGCCAGCTTTTCAACGTCATCCTTCAGTTTGATCATCCGGGCAAACATCGGGAGTAAAATCACCGAAAACAGGTAAGCGATCATGTTTGCAGCATCAAGTAAGCGGTATGCCGACGCATAAAGGCCTGCCTGTTCCTCTCCTTGATGGTCCGGGAGGATACGTTCGATCATCACCGAATCAATGCGGTTGTAAAATGCCATAAGCAGCACCAATACTGCAAACGGGAAACTCTGCTTGATAATGATGACAAAAAAAGTATAATCCCACTTCAGCCGGTTGAATTGGGCTTTTTTTATTACAATACCAAGAGCAATCAGGGTGGTTACGATATATGAACCGGTTTGGGCAAGAATGAACCATTCTATTTTGAATGGTTGTTTGGTGACGTGTCCCCATAGCAACACACCGCAGATTACGATCATGATAAAACGGTCAAGAACAGAAATAATACTGTCGGTTTTAAAAAAGTGCAGGCCCGAAATGTTGGAACGCAGGTATAAAATAAATGATATCAAAAATTGATTAAAACACAATATCCCCAGCATCAGCATCTGGTCGGCATTATAGCCGATGATCAACCCGGCCGACAGTGTAACCACAGAATAAAGGATGGCCAGCAGGAACTTTAAAATGACAATACTCGAAAAATATTTGTTGAGCAGGTGGTGGTTTTGTGCAATATTTTTATTGTTGAAATTGGTGATGCCCATATCAAGCAAAATATTGAACAGAAAGGTGAAATTGAATAATGCAAAATAAAACCCGTATTCCTGAGCGCCTACCGAATTTTGTACACCTCTGTCAATACCCAGTATCCAGAATGGCTTGATGAGCAGATTCAGGAATAGCAGTATGATCAGGTTGGTGATGAATTTACGGTTCATGCAGCTTTTTTATGTTATTTGGGTATGAAGAAAAAATTTTGTGTTTTATGAAGCAATGGATCAAAATTACAAAGCTTATTTCCGTGCAAAACCTGAATATTATAGCCGAGTTCCGTTAAGAGCGCAAAACAGTCTTCACGGTTTTTATTTTCCCAAAGCTCGCAATAAATAACAGGTTTGTACTTTTTTAATGTTTCTGTGGCTCCTTTAAAAACAAAATATTCAAAGTTTTCCACATCGATTTTAATGGCAATAATCTGCTTGCCTGAGGGATTATCTTTGAAAAAACTGTCAAGGGTAATGACAGGGGTGCTGAATTTTTCACCTTCGTTGTTTTCGGTGATGCTCTGATGCAAAACGTGGCTAAGGCCTTGCAATCTGGCTGATTTGTGAACCGGCATAACCATTTCGATGGTTCCGGTTTTGTCCCCGAGGGCGCTTTCAATAACAGAAATATTATCGATACTGTATTTACGGACAATCCTTTTCAGCGTTTTTATATTATATGGGATCGGCTCAAATGCACAGATCGTGGCGTTTTTATGTGTTCGTGCCAGGTGCACTGCCATCACACCAATATTGGCGCCTATATCCAGAATCATTCCTTCGTCAGGGATCATATCCCTGAAAAAGATAAAATCACCTTCTTTTTTATTCCACCTGAGCGAACGGATGATGTATATGGCAAATAAGAAAAGATAGTTTTCAAAACCCAGCAACTTCTGGAGAATAACTTTTATGGTATTTTTCATCCTCCGCTGATCAAGTGTAAAACCATAACATCATCGCCTTCTCTGATTTGTGCGGTTGGGTAATCCTGTTGTTTAACCACTTGTCCGTTTATTTTGATGATGAGCAATTTGAACGTAAACTTCTTTATCTGCAGTAGTTCTGACACTGTGAGCGTGTCTTTTTCAATGACTTCCTTGTTGTTATTGAGCGTGATATTCATCTTAGCTGTTGTATTTACTTAAAAGTATTTCGAGTACGGTGTTTGCCTGCATGTTTGCGGCAATACCCACGCGTGGCGCCAGGGGTGGGTTGTCGTCGGTTGCTTCGCTGATCCCATCCCCACAAATAAAGAGGTTGCCTGTACGTTTCATCTGAATGGAATTGCTGTTGCCCCAGCCCGACAGCCCTATGCCTGAAACCAAAGGTTTATCAGGCATTTGGGACAAAACCGTTTCCAGGATCATTTTCTTCATGTCGGCCCTGTCGAAAGCTTCCACAATGACATCGCAATCATGGAATAATTCAGTAATATTTTCAGCGTTCAGCTTTATATCATGAGCTTCAGCAGTTACAAAGGGATTTATCCTGTTGATGTTTTCTTGTAACGCCAGGGCTTTTTTCTGCCCGAGCTGGTCGTAAAAAAAATACTGGCGGTTGAGGTTGGTTTCACTAACAACATCAAAGTCACAAATGATAAGCTTCCCTACGCCAACACGTGCCAGGGCAACGGCACAGTTCGAGCCAAGGCCTCCGCATCCGGCGATACCTACGGATTTCTCTTTTAAAACAGATTTTATTGTTTCGAAATTCATGGAAAAAGAAAGTGCAAAAGTAATTAAAAGTTTACAGGTAGCACTAGTGCTTTTTAAACATCATAATCAACCGGTGCTTATTCTTCATCCCGGAGCATCCGCTTGATGTCGTTCACAGCTCCGTAAATCAGCATGATATCGCCTTCATTTATTACGGTTTCGGAGGATGCTACCCCATTTACTTCTCTTTTTTTGCTTTTCAGGCCAAGCAAACCAAGGGTGCTTTTCGTCTGTATTGTGGTAAGCACCAGTATATTATACCTTCGTGTGAGGTTCAGCTCCGAGAGTTTTTTTCCGAAATAAGCGGATGGCGCCACAATTTCAACCACGTTATGGTCACTGGTAACTTCAAAAGAATCAACATAACCCGGGAGGTTCAGTTTTTTTGCCAATCTTATAGCCGTCTCCTGTTCGGGGTGCATAATTTCATCAATTTCCATGGCATCAAGCACAGCGGCATGCAATGGCGAAATAGCGCGGCTGATAAGGCGCTTAACTTTCAATTGTTTCATGAGTGCTGTGGTCATAATAGAGGCGCCAACATCTTCACCTACCGCTACAACAACCACATCGGCATCTTTCAGAGGCAGGGCATTTACGCCATTAATATCGGTACTGTCTATACAAATGGCATGAGTAATATCATCTTTTATCATTTGTATCTTTCCCATGTCCTTATCCACACCCATGACCTCATGCCCCATGGTGGTAAGCTTTTTGGCAAGAGTGGATCCGAAATTGCCTAGTCCGATAACAACAATTTTCATAGTGATATTTTTTGTTTGTGATTTTTTAGTTTATTAAAATATTTTCAACCGGGTAGGTGTATGTTTTATGCGCGATCTTTTTGAACACTGCCATTAATAATGTCAGCGTGCCTATCCTGCCCAGGAACATGGTAATGACGATCACCAGCTTGCTGGCCTCTGATAAGGTGGCGGTGATCCCAAGGCTTAAACCGACCGTACCATAAGCAGAAAAACATTCAAAAACAATGTCCGTCAGTTTTTTATCAGGGTCAAAGTACGAAACACAAAAAACGGATAACCCGATGACAATAAAGGAGAGTAGAATTATTGCTGAAGACCGCCTCAAGGTAGAACCGGAAATCTGCCTTTTGTAGATCTCAACATGTTCTTTACCTTTTGCAAGGCTGAAAATATTTAGGATGCTTACAGCCAGCGTACTTGTTTTGATGCCGCCCCCCGTCGATGCCGGGGATGCACCTATCCACATCAGTAAAATGATGAACAAAATGGTTGGCAGATGAAGCATGCCATAGTTAATAGAATTAAATCCGGCGGTCCTGGGTGATACGATACTGAAAAAAGAAGTAACTATTTTACCGATACCATGATGTTCAGCCAGCGTATTGTTGTACTCAAGAGCCATAAAAATGACGGTGCCGCCAACAAGAAGGATTAAAGTGGTTAGCGTGACTATTCTTGTGTTGATATTCAGGACCCATGCTTTGTGGATGAATTCCCGGTTCCGGTTAAGCCTGAAAACGCGGTTGACAATCAGGTGGCGTATATACTTGAGAAAATTAAACAGGATGGGAAACCCAAGCCCCCCGAATATAATCAGGAACGAAATAACAAGATGTATTGGATAATTAAACCTGAAGTAAATGTCATGAAAGTTATCGGATAATGTTGAAAAACCCGCATTGCAGAAAGCAGAGACCGAATGAAAAACGGAGAAGAAGATCATTTGCCCGGTACTCATATAAACATCTTCAGGGAAATTAATATAAATCAGCAAGGCCCCGATGGCTTCTATTATGAAGGTCACAATAATAATTCTTTTCAGGATGTCGAATACTTCAGAAATCGTTTCGGAGTTTGCCATATCGCTCATAATGAGCTGGCTGTGAAAAGTTGTTTTGCCTTTGAAAAAATAGCTGAAATAACTGGTAAAAGTCATTATTCCCAAGCCTCCAGCCTGTATCAAACAAAGGATTATTATTTTGCCGGTGAAAGAAAAACACAGCGCCGTGTCCACAACACTAAGGCCCGTTACGCAGATGGCACTGGTAGCCGTGAACAGTGAATTCATAAAACTGATCCCGTTATTGGTGGCATTGGGCAACAGCAACAGCAAGGTGCCGATGATAATCAATATCACAAAACTCACCACAAAGATCATGGCAGGGTTGAAGCGTTTGTTGATCAGGGTAATGCCTGCTATGGTGCTGTCTTTAAATAATGAAAAGAATAACAGAAAATACAACGAGGGCTTATAATAAAAAAAAGACAGGAATCCGTTTTCAGTATCTGGGAAATATAAGCGTTCAATGATCAGAGCAACGATGGAACACATAAACACCATATCAACAACCCACATGAAAATGCGTTGCCGCTTTGGGAAGAAAAACAGATAACGGACGATACTGAAAAACAACAGTATAACTAATGCCGCAACATAATAGTTTTTAATGTCAGGGATATAAGAACCGGGTTTGGAAAAACCAATTTCATAGATGATGAGAAGCACGGCACTTAAGCTGACAACAAAGGAAGTGCCCTGCAGGATTTTTCTCACCAATGATTTAGGGGAAAGTTTTGTCGTCGGTTTTTTTTTGCGGCTCATCAGTGTACTAAATAATGGTTTCAGTTATGATCGGCAAGTAATTTAACCAACAAAAATACGATAAAACAACAGGCTTTATATAAATCGGAAGGATTTTTTATTTCCGTAAATAGAAATAATAAACTGTATTGAATTTGTGGTTAATAAAAAAGGGATATTGAAAACCAATTTGCATTCGCCATGTGGCGGAACAAGCCAAACAAATTGATTTTTTGAAGGATTAAATGAGATTAATTTCCATCAATAGCGCATTCCTGGTATTTATGACTGGATAATTGACAATAGAACAAAAAAACCGTTCAGTAAAATCTAACGATTTTTTTATTATAAAACTATTACTTCATGCGTTCCAGTTAGGTTGTAAATCCATTAAAACTCAATTATAAACTCAACCCGCTGGTTTTTTGCACGATTTGATCTGGTTTTGTTATCAAAAATAGGTTTTGAATCTCCATATCCAACAGCTTTCATGCGAAGTGCATCAATTCCATTTTTTGTAAGATAAGCTTTCAAAGCATCGGCACGTTTTTGAGTTAATAGCATATTTGCTTCGGCTTTTTTTGTATTATCGGAATGCACGTTGATAACCAGATTGTACTCTTTATTTTCTTTCATAACATTTACAATGGTGTCTAAAATAGCATTAGAGCTATACTTTATAAAATCCTTACGGGTTTTAAATTGTATTCCATGCAATGCATTCTGAAATAAATTTTTTACTTCCTGTTTAATAGGTGCACATCCTTTATTTTCAGCGATTCCTTTTACATTGGGGCATTTGTCTATATTGTCGGGTATTCCATCACCATCAGTGTCATGTGGTTCAGATGGTTGTTTTTCAACCGTACCCTGTAAATTTAAAATTACAGTTGAATTGTTTGGGTCGTTGCTGATAACCGTGATCGTTTTATATTGTTTGCCTTCTTTTCCGGCAGTGTTAAAGGTTGCATTGATTTTACTTTCTTCACCTTTTTTGAGTAATGTTTTTTCGGGGTTGGTTGCAGTGCAGCCACAAGAGGCTTTAACTTTACGGATGATCAGGTCATTTACCCCTTCATTTTTAAACACAAAAGTACATTCAACTTTGTCACCTTGTTTTGCAGTTCCGTAATCAAAAGTGGTAATGTCAAATTTAATTTTTGGAGCGTTGGCAAGTTCTTTAGGAGTTAGTTTTGAAAAATCCTCTGATATGCTCTGGCTGATGTTGAGGGTTTTTTCAGGTTGCAAGCTGTCATTACTTGTCATCAGCAGCCTGTCGAACACATAACCGAATTCATTGCGTTGGGTTACATCATAAGAAATAATTACTAATCCTTCTTTACCTGGTTTCAGCGTTTCGGGGACTGCTTTTGCGGTAATGTAGGTTGCAACATCTTTAAATCCAAGTGTCATCGGCTTTTTCCAGGAATTGAAAATTTTCAACGTATCCTTACGTATTTCAGTATTTTTTGTGTTCCCAAAGTTGAATTGGGCTCCTTCAAGACGAAGGTTGCCAACAATCACGGGATAGATGTCTTCAACACCTTTGGGCTTTTGAAGCACTTCACCTTTGATGACCAGGTTGATCATCGGCTGTGAAGGGTCGTTGGTTGTTACAGAAATACCTTTATTGAACGTGCCGGGACGTTTGGCGGGATCAAATTCGGCATTAATATATCCTGTTTTTTTAGGTAAAACACCGGTCTTTGTCCAATCAACAGCGGTACAACCGCAACCGGGTTTTACATTGATGATTTTTAGTGTGTCATCGCCGGTATTGGTAAAAGTAAATGTGCATTTAACCTTTCCGGCTTCTTCTTTTATTTTTCCGAAGTCGTGTTCAACGTTATTAAATTTTATTACAGCTTTTTTCTGCGCATAAATATTCCCTACTCCAATAAAAGCAAGGATGGCACTTAAATAAAGTAACTTTTTCATAAGACTTTTTAATTAATTTTTTTTACAAAAATACGATATATAACGAAGGCAGATTTAGATTATTTTATTTTTTTACAATTTTCTTTCAACCCTGAAAAAATCAGTTTGTTAATTTCGGAAGTGTCTTTCTTGCAGGTTAATAGATATATTTCTGTGAAAGGGTTTTTGTCGATGATCAAATTGTATAAGGTTTCCGGTGAAGGTGTGGCGCTTAGCCTGCTGTATTCCTCGTAAGTGTACTTAATAAATGCCGAATTTATCCCAATACCGCGGTTGTCTAGCAGGTAACCTCCGGCAAGCCTGGTGGGGTAGGCCGGTTCGCCCTGATAAAAGACATCCGTAATATCCGGATAAGAAACTATAGAACTTTTATCTTCTGACATGGCCACCGGGACATTTTTATAATAATCCTTGGTGGTTTTGTAAATGATTACAGGCGGCCGGGCTAACATTTCTCTTTTTTCTAGTTTGTTTTTATCGGGGACACTATCCTGAACGTTAACGGCTTCACTTTCCTTTGGTGTCTTGCATGAAAAAATGGAAAATAAAACGGTCATGAAAAAGAATAGGGCTATAATTTTTTTTAGCTTCATAGTTGTAATGGAATGCTTTTGTTTATGGCTGGTAATTATCTTAAGCAAAAGTAAAAAAAATATTACTTTTGAAGGCCATTTCCAAAAGATGTTTTCTATGTCTCATAAGATCCCCACACCATTTAATGAATATGTCCGGCAAAATTGCGGGCATACGTATTCAATGCAGGACCCCAAAGTGGTTTGGATGACCGGATTATCAGGCGCAGGAAAGACGACACTGGCTTTGGCGCTTGAGAAAAAGATCAGGGAAAAAGGGTTGTTTGCCATTGTTCTTGACGGCGATATCATGCGGGATGGTATCAACAGGGATCTGGGATTTTCAGCTTCCGGGCGGACCGAGAATATACGCAGGACCGCAGAAATAGCTAAGTTGTTTGCCGACCAGGGCCTGATCGTGATGTGCAGTTTTATCACCCCGCAAAAATCCATGAGGGATATGGCCCGAAGCATCATTGGAGCATCTCGTTTTATTGAGCTCTTCGTGAACTGCCCGATTGAAATTTGCGAACAGCGCGATATTAAGGGCTTGTATGAGAAAGCCCGGACCGGTCTCATCAAGGAATTCACAGGCGTTACCGCTCCTTATGAAATCCCGGAAAACCCCGATATTGAAATACACACCGATTTGATGGATATAAATGGCTCGGTTGAACAAATCACTGCCTGGTTATTACCACGTATCAGTTATTCTAAACCTGAATAATGAAGTATCATTTGAACCATATTAAACTTCTTGAATCCGAATCCATTTATGTGATCCGTGAAGTGGCTGCACAGTTTGAAAATCCGGTCCTGCTTTTTTCCGGCGGAAAAGATTCCATTGTGATGTACCATCTTGCCCGTAAGGCTTTCTGGCCGGCGAACCTGCCTTTTGCATTGTTGCATATCGATACGGGGCATAATTTCCCCGAAACTATTGAATTCCGTGATAATTTGGTGAAAAGGACAGGAGCCCGCCTGATGGTAGCTTACGTACAGGAAACCATTGATTCGGGAAAGGCCGTGGAAGAAACGGGTTATTATGCCAGCCGCAATGTTACGCAAACCATTACCCTGCTGGATGCGATCGAAAAATATAAAATCGATGTTGCGCTCGGTGGGGCGCGTCGCGATGAGGAAAAATCCCGTGCCAAAGAACGTTTTTTTTCGCACCGTGATGAATACGGGCAATGGGACCCGAAGAACCAACGCCCGGAACTCTGGAACCTCTTTAACGGCCGAAAAAAGCCGGGGGAACATTTCAGGGTTTTCCCGTTGAGTAACTGGACAGAAATGGATATCTGGCAATATATTTTACAGGAAAATATTGAAATGCCTTCCTTATACTTTTCACATAACCGTGATTGTTTTATCCGCGATGGCGTAATCTATGCGTACTCTGATTTTGTAAAACTGAAAACCGGAGAAAAGGTTCAGAATCTTCATGTACGTTTTCGCACCATCGGCGATATGACCTGTACCGGGGCAACCCTTTCAACGGCAAAAACGGTCGAAGACATCATTGCTGAAGTGGCCGCCTCACGCAAAACAGAAAGAGGCAGCCGAATTGATGATAAGCGTTCCGATACGGCCATGGAAGACAGGAAAAAAGAAGGATATTTTTAACGAAAGTATAAAGTGATGCAGGAAAAATCAAAAGACGGCTTTCTCGATATGGAACTTCTCCGGTTTACTGCTGTTGGAAGTGTTGACGACGGGAAAAGCACCCTGATCGGGCGTCTGTTATACGATTCGAAATCAATTTTTGAAGATCAGCTGAGCGCTATTACCTGTTTGAGCGAAAAGCGCGGTGAAGAACATGTAAACCTTGCTTTGCTTACCGATGGCTTGCGTGCCGAACGCGAACAGGGCATCACCATTGATGTGGCATATCGTTATTTTGCTACGCCGAAACGAAAATTCATCATTACGGATACCCCGGGACACATCCAGTACACACGCAACATGGTTACCGGGGCTTCCAATGCCAACCTTGCCCTGATATTGATTGATGCCCGCAAAGGTGTTGTGGAACAAACACGCAGGCATTCACTGATTGCATCCCTGCTGAAAATCCAGCACCTGATAGTATGCGTCAATAAAATGGACCTGGTAGATTACAGGGAAGATATTTTTGAACTGATAAAAACAAATTTTGACAATTTCGCAACCAAACTTGAAGTGCAGGATATCCGCTTTGTGCCAGTTTGCGCGCTGAATGGTGATAATGTAGTGAATAACACCACCAAAATGCCCTGGTATAAAAACGGCTCTCTGTTGAATTTGCTGGAAACGATCCATATCTGTAGCGATGAAAACCTGATCGACTGCCGTTTTCCGGTTCAGTATGTGATCCGCAAGAATGATGATGATGTGTCTGATTACCGCGGATATGCAGGAAGAGTAGCCAGCGGGATTTTCAAACCGGGTGATCATGTGCTCATCCTTCCGTCTCAGCTGACCTCACAAATTCGTTCTGTCGATACTTTTGACGGCCCCGTGGCGGAAGCATTTGCGCCGATGTCTGTGGCGATAAGCCTGACAGATGATATTGATATCAGCCGTGGCGACATGATCGTGCGGGAAAATAACGTGCCCACAGTCGCTCAGGATTTCGATATGATGCTGTGCTGGCTGAACGATAAAAAACTTTCACGTGACGTAAAATATGTGATAAAGCATACCACCCGAGAAACCCGCGGTGTTATTAAAGAAATACGCTACAAAGTTGATATAAACACCTTGCACCGGATCGAGGGCATTGATGAAATCGGAATTAATGATATTGCAAGAGTTTCCGTGTGTACTACCCAACCATTATTTTTTGATAAATACAAAATCAACAGGATTACCGGTAGTGTTATACTGATTGATGAATCGACCAACGAAACGGTAGGAGCGGGGATGATCCTTTAGTTCCCGGGCTTTTCGGATGCTATCAGATTACTTTATAGTTTTTGTAAGTAAAATCAAGCCCGAAATGTTTTTCAAGAAAATCTTTTGTTTTATCCTTTAAAGTCCTGCGGTCGTAGGTTGGGTCGTAATCGAATTTCCAGTTTTTTGCACTGATCCGTTCTTTCATCACTTGTGGGTGGGTTTCCGTAAAGGGAAGCAGGAAATTGGGTTTTTTCGAATAGTCGAAAGCTTCTGATTTTTCCACGTTTCGGTCTATCCACGCATCATCATGCCAGTATTTATTGAAATTTTTCTGTTTGCGCTGCATGGCTGTGGGTTCTTTAACCCAACCGTAGTGGTACATAAAAGCATCTATAGGTTTCACCTGTAACATCTGATTATTCCCTTTGCGAAAACCCTGGGCATCACGGAACGAATAAATGGATTTGTCGTTTTTTACAATGCGTATTTCATGCCGGTACCAGTTTGGGGAAGCGCCTACATAATCATAAGAGCCAAAGAAATGTTTATAATTGAAAAGCAGCCCGTCAACTTCTTTGCTGTCCTTGTATTTCATCATGCCTTCACGGATGACATCGAAGTATTTCTCGTGCACCACTTCATCGCCCTGAATATAAAAGGCCCAGTCCGAATCGCTTGGTACGCCTGCAAAGGCTTTGTCCGTCTCCACGGCCAGTACTTTCCCGCCTTCGCGAAGGGTTTCGTCCCAAACGGTCTCAATAATTTTTATTTTACTTTTATCAATATTGTCGATCAGTCGGTACGTGTCATCATCAGATTTACCAACCGCCACAATAAAATCATCGCAGAGCGGCAAGATGGATCGGATGGCTTCCACGATAGGGTAGTCATAGATCAGGGCATTTTTAATAAAGGTAAACCCGCTGACTTTCATAAAATGTTGTCTGGATTTTTTTTGCAAACCTACATAATATTTTTAATATTCATCTGATGACTCAAAGTCATCTGATGAATTAAATAATTAATAATTTTCATATTCATGAAATTACAGCTATGGTTTGGCAAAAAACCTTCTGCCTCAGGATAATTAAGGAAAGTTCTATGGATATCCTGCTAAAGGAATGAACCAAAATGCCAGATTTATTAAAAAATACCTAACTTTAAAGGTGCCGAATGAATAAAAAAAACGTAATAAAATATTGAAAATATTTGTTTTATTATTCAACCAGAATTATCTTTGTTAGGAAATGAGATTTGAGAAACCATTAAACAAATCGCAACTGGCATTATGAAGAAATATTTATTATTTTTTCTGGTCTTTTTTATTCTTAACAACAGCAATGCGCAAACAGGCATTTATCATCCCTTCCCTGATTCAAATGCCGTATGGTGCGAAAGTAATTGGTATTTTGATGGGCAATGCCCTCATTATTATCAATATGCCCAATTTATTAATGGCGACACAATAATTGCAGGAAAAACCTATCACAAACTATACCGGACCGGAAACGAAGACGCCGTGCTATGTGGCTATTATGATACTTATCAAAATAGTTTTTCGGGTTTGTTTCGTCAGGATATTGCCAATAAAAAAGTCTACATGTATTCTTTTGCTTTTCATACAGATACATTGCTTTATGATTTTAATCTGTCCATTAATGATACAGTGCCTGAAACTGTTAATAATTATTATGGTGCCAATTATGTGTCATCGATTGATTCAGTTTTGATTGATCATAAATTCAGAAAGAGATTCTGGTTAAGCGTGGTTGGATCCTCTTCCATTGAGGATAGCGCATATGTGGCTCTTACTGAAGGAGTGGGGAGTTCAATGGGTCTCTTTGCATTACTGCTTCCACCCTTCGAAAGTGGCGGAACCCTGGAGGCATTCAACGATAGTGTTAATTCTAATATGTCAGCGGTTTTTTGCGGGATAACAATAGGTATTCAGGAAAACTTAAAAATAAAGTTATCACAGGTTTTTCCAAATCCTTTTACCAATGAGCTGACCGTAATAATGACTGGTAATGAACACGCACAAATTACAATTTATGATATTGCTTCCAGGAAAATTCTCCAAAGGTCCTTTTCAAAAGCACTTATTGTAAATACGGATCAACTTGAAGCGGGAGTTTATTTTTACGAGATAAGATGTAAAAGTAAATTTGAAAAAGGAAAAATAGTAAAGGAATAAATCAACCAATAGTTGATGTGATTATTGAATATTTGGCTAATTTTATCCGGCATTAATTTTTCACTATGAAAACCGACATTGAAATTGCTCATGAAGCGAACATGCTTCACATCCGCGACATAGCTTCGCAACTTGGCATTGCAGAGGACGACCTGCAATATTTCGGAAAGTATAAAGCAAAACTTCCATTAAAACTTATCGATAAAGAAAAGGTAAAGCAAAGCAAGCTCATCCTTGTTTCTGCTATATCACCGACTCCTGCGGGCGAAGGAAAGACCACCGTTTCCATAGGCCTGGCGCAGGGGCTGAACCGTATTGGACGTAAAACGACTGTGGTGCTTCGTGAACCATCGATGGGCCCTGTTTTTGGTGTCAAAGGCGGCGCTGCCGGCGGAGGATATTCCCAGGTGCTGCCTATGGAAGATATCAACCTGCATTTTACCGGTGATTTTGCTGCCATAGAAAAAGCCCATAACCTGCTTGCTGCGCTTATCGATAACAATATTCAGAACAAGGTTAACAACCTTTTCATCGACCCGCGCACCGTTTCGTGGAAACGCGTTGTGGATATGAACGACCGTTCGCTGCGGAAAATTATCGTCGGATTAGGCGGGACCATGTCGGGAGTTCCCCGCGAAACCGGTGTGGATATTACTGCTGCCTCCGAAATTATGGCGATACTTTGCCTGGCCGATGATCTGCAGCATTGCAAAGAAAAAATGGGGAATATTTTTATCGGTTATACCTATGACAAAAAACCGGTGTATGCACGCGATCTGAAGGCCAACGGCGCCATGGCCGCTCTGCTCAAAGATGCCATTCTTCCGAATCTTGTTCAGACCATTGAAAATACTCCGGCTATCATTCATGGTGGGCCGTTTGCAAACATTGCCCAGGGCACAAATTCGGTGATAGCAACCCGCATGGGCCTTTCCCTGAGCGATTATGTAGTTACCGAAGCCGGCTTTGGGTTTGACCTTGGCGCCGAAAAATTCCTTGACATCAAATGCCGGTATTCCGGGCTGGAACCCAACGCAGCTGTGTTGGTAGCAACGGTGAGGGCTCTGAAATATCACGGTGGTGGTAATCTGAAAACCCTGAAAGAACCCAATACTGAAACTCTGAAGAAAGGATTGCCAAACCTGGAAAAACATATTGAGAACATGCGGCTGTTCAATATCTGCCCGGTGGTTGCCATTAACCGTTTTGCAACGGATACCGATGAAGAGATTGCGGTGGTCAGAAAACGTTGTGATGAGTTGGGTATTCCGGTTTGTGTGGCCAATGTCTGGGGCGAGGGCGGCGCAGGAGCCTTAGAACTGGCAGAAACTGTCGGAAAAGTTGCGGATATGTGCACATCCAAATTCAAAACCTTATATGATCTGCAGTGGCCCGTAGAAAAGAAAATCGAAACGATTTGCAAAAAGATCTACGGCGCCGAACATGTTGATTATACTCCAAAAGCTAAGAAAGACCTGCAGAAAGTATATAGCCTTGGGCTGGATAAACTGGCTGTCTGCATCGCCAAAACCCAGAAATCTTTATCCGATAATCCTGATCTGTTAGGCAGGCCCAAAGATTTTGTGGTTACGGTCCGGGAAATTGAAATGGCGTCTGGCGCAGGGTTCATTATTCCTATCACCGGTGAAATCATGCGTATGCCCGGCCTTCCCGAAGTTCCGGCTGCAGAATTTATTGATGTTGATGAAAACGGAAATATTATTGGGTTGTCTTAATCGTTGTCACTGGCATACCACTCGGCTGAAGATGTCTCCGTTTCACAAAGCTTCAAACAGAATAATGCGATATGTGAAGGCAGCCTCTTTTTGATCCGGACAGCAAAATCCTTCAGCATGTTTTCGCAGGTAGGCTGGTACGGAAGCAGGATCAGATTATTGAAGCCTTTTAATGGCTGAAGGATGTCTGAGGGTGTTTTATCATACAGCACCAGCGCATGGTCCAGGTCATTTGTTATTTCATCTCTGACAATTTCTTTTAATTGATTGAAATCCATGACCATGCCGTTCAGAGGTGATTGGTCATCCTCCAGCGTATTTCCGGTTACGGTAACATAAAGGTAATATGAATGTCCGTGAATATTGCGGCAAGGGCCGTCGTAACCCAGAAGTGCATGGGCCATTTCAAATTTAAATTCTTTGGTTAATCTGATTTTTGCCATAGGTTTATGCGTTCAGATGTTCGATTAAAATTTTTATTCCGATCCCAATCAGAACCAGCCCACCGATAAGTTCAGCTTTTTTACCGCTGATAAAGGTAAATTTTTTTCCCAGATAAATACCCATTAACGATATCATGAATGTTACCAGGCCAATGATACTCACCGTCAGCAATATGTTCAGCTCGAGAAACGCAAAACTGATCCCAACGATCATGGCATCAATGCTGGTTGCAACAGACAAACTGATGAGGACCCAGAATCTGGTGATGTTCAGTTCCTGTTTATTTTCTTTTTTGAAAGCTTCGATAATCATTTTTAATCCTATGGCGCCTAAAATGCCGAAGGCGATCCAGTGGTCAAAATCGGCGATCAGGTCTTTGAACGTAAGCCCCAGCAGCCAACCTGCAACGGGCATTACCGCCTGAAAAAAACCAAAGGAGGCAGCGATCTTTAATGCTTCAGATGTTTTAATATTTCTTTGCACCAGGCTGCAGGAAATGCATACGGCAAAACAGTCCATCGCCAGCCCTATACCGATCAATATGATTTCAGGTATTCCCATATTTTTGCAAAACTATAAATAATACCGACCTTTTTACTATTTTTATCATCTATTATTAAAAAAATCACGCAAAAATTAACCGATACAATATTATGAAGTACTTAATAACTGTAGTTTTACTATTAGTGACGCCGCTGATTTCTTTTCCGCAAGATTGGCAGCAGGCTGTTATGTCTGATAATGGCATTATGGCCGCTATAAAAGTCCGCCCTTCTATGAATTACAACAGCAGTAAGGTCCTTTTTGATCAGTTGGCGGGGTTTCCCGTTGCGGCTGTGGGGAACCCTACATTCAAGAATATGCGTGGGCTGGCGCTTGCCGATATCAACGGCGATAGTATTTCTGATATGATTTTTGCTGTCAATAGCACCATTTATGCTTATTCTTTTTCGGGCTTGCTCTGGCAAAAAACACTTATTGGAACTGCCATTTACCCGCCTTCGGTCAGTGATATGGACCACGATGGTTTTCCTGAAATTGTCCAGGTTACAGGCGGCTCACCGGATAACGGACGTGTATTTGTTTTTGATAAAGACGGAAATACATTAACAGGGTGGCCTGTGAACTTCAGCAACCATTGGATGATATGCGCACCGGCGCTTTCCGACCTTGATAACGACAGCATCAAAGAAATCGTCGTATGCGAACGTATAAGCCCTGCCGGAAAGGTTCATATCCTGAAAATTGACGGAACCGAATTCAGCGCCAACTGGCCGGTCACCCTGGACGGCATACCGGCTGTTACGCCTTCTGTGGCAGATGTGGATGGCGATGGAGAAAAAGACATTATTGCGTATTCAACAAAATCACGTTATATTTTTGGCCTCGATGGGCTGCCGAAGGCCGGATTTCCAAACCTGACCGACCCATTGCAAAAATATAGTTATCAATCGCCGGTTATCGCTGACCTTGACAACAACGGCCAATGCGAAATAATCGGCGCCACACACGGTGATGCACCTTTGTTTTACGTGATGAATAACGATGGCAGTTCTTTTCCCGGCTGGCCCCACAGCGTTCCCGACAGCAGTTGGACATATTCCGCACCTACCGTGGTAAAGATAAATGGTGCATGGAATATTTTTATGAGCCGGCCAATCGGGTCTGATGCCGATGATATGCTTTATGGCTGGGATGCCGGTGGAAACCTGCTGCCGGGATTTCCTATAACAAAACCGGGCGGCCTGGAAGGTTTTATTTCAGTTGCAGATATTAACAATGATAATGAATTTGAGCTGGTTTTTGGCTCAAACCTGCTCGACAGCACCGGGCACGGGTTTATACACGCCTATAAAACCAATGGCGGCGGCGAACTTCCCGGTTTCCCTATACGGCCAATTGGTTGGACATTCATGAATGGCGTGAACATTGGCGATGTAAATGGTGACAACATGATGGACCTGGTGGTATTGTCTTACACCAATTCTTTTGGAGCCACCACCGATTCGGTTTACATCAATGTCTACGAACTAAATTCGCCTTATAGTCCTGACAAAGTTTTGTGGGGAACCTATAAAGGTGGTAATGAACGTACCGGTTATACAGGTGAGATGATCAGTACTGTTCAACAGGTTGATGCCGTTCAGGAACAAATTTCTGCCTACCCCAATCCGGTTACTGATAAGCTGAAACTATCGTGGAATAATGTTTTTGAAGGCAAACACGTAGTGAAAATTACCGATATCACCGGAAGGATCATTCATAAATTTCAATCTGCGGATTTTCCGGTGGGTGAGGCGGTCATTGAAATTGATTTTTCAACAATGACCGGCGGGTGTTATTTTGCAGTCATCGAAAAAGAAAATGAAAACTCATGCGTGGTGAAAATTTTCAAACGATGAGCACACTTTATTTGATGCTATATCATTAAAAAAAAATATTTTATATTTTTATTCTAGTTATCTAAATGAAATGTTTAATTTTGGTTATGAATTCCATCAGATAAACCAGATTTAGTTTTTTATTGAAATTTAGGATTTATTGTAGGATATGAAACAGCGACGATTGATATTTTTTCTTCTGACTTTGCTAAGCACCAGTTCTTTTGCCCAAAAAGAAACCTACATTTGGTATTTTGGGAAACATGCGGGCCTTGACTTTAACCAGACACCCCCAACGGTCTTGACAAACGGGGCACTGAACCAGATGGAAGGTTGTTCTTCCATTTGTAACCAGGCTGGCCAATTATTATTTTACACGGATGGCATGACGGTCTGGAACAAGAATCATGTAGCCATGCCCAACGGGACAGGCTTAGGTGGTGATTCCCACTCGACAAATTCGGGGTTTATCGTAAAACAGCCTGGAAATGCAAATATTTATTATGTTTTTACGGTGAATAGTGCTTTATCAACACATGATTTAAGGTATTCGGTCGTGGATATGTCTTTAAATGGGGCCTTGGGCGGTGTTACATTAAAAAATGTGTTTTTAAGGACGAATATGACGGAGAAAATATGTGCGGTAACACATGGTAATAATCAGGATGTCTGGGTCGTAACTCACGAGAGAAACTCAACGAATTTTGTAAAATACCTGGTAACCGCCACGGGAATTTCATCAGAGATTGTTCAATCCATCGGGTCGTTGGCAAATACAGAACCGGGATCTTTAAGATTTTCTCATTGCGGCGATAAACTAGCCAATGCAAACCCTGTTACTTATATTTTGGACCTTTTTAATTTTGACCGCTCAACAGGTATTATTTCAAATGCCCAGCAAATTGCGTTTCCTGCCGCGGTGCTTTGGCTGGAGTTTTCTGCTAATAGTGAATACCTTTATCTTTCAATAGGACATCCAACTTCATTATACCAGTTAAAGGTCTCAACAGGTGTATTCAGTTTAATTTCAACCCCGACCATAGAATTGGGACAATTGCAATTAGGGCCAAATGGTAAAATTTATGTGGCTGAATATTATTACCCTGCACCTGAAACCTATAATCCTTATAATTACATAGGTGTAATAAATTATCCTGAATTGGCGGGGGGAGCATGCAATTTTGTCCAACAGGGTGTCAATTTAAACATCAATGGAAATAGTCAATCCTGGCGAGGATTACCTTCTTTTGTTTCTTCAATAATTAAATATCCTTTTAATCTAGGGCCGGATACAACCATTTGTTCAGGCAATTCAATCACTTTTCATGCGGGCGTTGGATATAACTCGTACTTATGGCAAAATGGGTCAACAGACTCTGTTTTTACCGCTTCTGCACCTGGGATGTATGCAGTTACGGTTACTGATAAATGCGATACGTATACGGATTCGGTTAACCTTACAATTATTTCGGATTCTCAGGCAGATCTGGGTAATGACACGACCATTTGCCCAAATGACAACATTATGTTAGATCCAGGGTCAGGCTTTATAAGTTATTTATGGCAGAACGGCTCCACAGATTCAACTTTAGCTGTTACGGTACCAGGAACATACTGGTGTCAGGTAACAACATTATGTGGTCTTAATTCTGATACCATCATCATTACCCAGGGACCACCACCGGATATAAACCTGGGCCCGGATACTTCAATATGTGAAGGTGCCTCCATCACTATTCATGCGGGCAGCGGATATAACTCTTACCTTTGGCAAAACGGCTCCACAGATTCAACTTATACTGTAACGATTCCAGGAACATACTGGTGCCAGGTTACTACCTTATGTGGTGTTAATGCCGATAGCATCATCATTACCCAGGGGCTCCAACCGGTAATAAACCTGGGTCCGGATACTTCAATATGTGAAGGTGCCTCCATCACGTTTCATGCGGGCAGTGGATTTAATTCTTATCTCTGGCAAAACGGCTCTTCAGATTCTGTTTTTGTGGCCGCGGCTGCCGGCATATATGCTGTTACCGTTACAAATAATTGCGGATTCGACACAGATTCTGTAAGGATCATCAATATTTACCCAAGCCCCCAGCCCGATCTTGGGAATGATACCTCATTCTGTACTTCTGTTTCCATCACTCTTGATGCTGGCAGCGGTTATGGCGGCTATCTTTGGCAAAATGGAACCACTGATCAAACACTTCCTGTTAATGCTCCCGGAACTTATTCCGTGACGGTCACCAACAGTTATGGCTGTCATGGGTCAGATTCCATTCAGATTGGGCTGGAAAGTATCCCTGTCGTATCACTAGGTAATGATAGAAGCCTTTGCGATGCAACATCTTTTGTCCTTGATCCCGGTCCCGGCTTCAACAGCTACCTCTGGCAGGATGGCTCGACGGAGCAAACATTTGAGGCTATCTCTGAGGGAGTTTATTCAGTTACGGTCACAAATGATTGCGGCTCTGCAGACACAAGTGTTACTATAAACGCTTGTCCGAAATGTATCTGCGACATTCCCAATGCATTTACACCCAATTCGGATGGAGTAAATGATGTGCTGTTTGTGAAAGGCTCAGGATTTACCGACCTTGATTATAAAATATTCAACAGGCTCGGGGAGCAGGTGTTCTTTTCAAACAGTATTGATGTGGGGTGGGATGGAAAATGGCAAGGGATAAACCAGGAAAATGAGGTTTTTATTTATGTGATCAAAGCCAAATGTTTAAATGGCGAAAATGTTTTCTTAAAGGGAAATGTCACACTTTTAAAATGAAGATCCTATGAATAAGCGAACCTTACTTTTTTTGCTGTCATTGATTTTCAGTCAGCTTTCGTTTTCGCAGGATATTCATTTTTCCCAGTTTTATAATGCACCGCTCATTTTAAATCCCGCGCTGACCGGCAATGCTGATTGTCCGTTAAGATTGGGTGGTATTTATAGAAATCAGTGGTCGGGTATTACGGTACCGTATAAGACATTTTCTTTTTTTGCAGATTGTAAACTGGATCCGCGTTTTTTAGGACGTACCTGGTTTGGTGTTGGAATGTCCTTTTACAATGATGTGGCTGGTGATGGAAATCTCAGTACCACGGATGCGGCATTTTGCTTCTCTTTTAATATGCCGTTATCAAAAAAGAACAGGATAATAATGAGTATTGGCGGCACTGTTGAATATATGTCCAAAAAAGTTAATTTAGGTAGCTTTTATTTTGACAACCAGTGGAACGGTTCGGGCTTTGATCCTTCTATTTCAAACAATGAGCCTTTTGCGGCTGACAAATTTAACCATCTGGATTTTGATGTCGGTATTTTGCTGCATGGTGAGACCAGAAAAGGCTTTTCCTATCATTTCGGCAGCGTTTTAAACCATATTTCAATGCCCAGGGAACATTTCAGCGGATACCGGAGCAACCTCGGTTGGAAAATCGTGGCACATGGCGGCGTAAGTGCTGAAATATCCAGGACGATGGTGATTTCCCCTAAGATCTATTTCTCCTATCAGGACGGTGCAAAAGAAATCCTTTTTGGTACTAATTTCTCAAAAAAATACTCCAAAAAATCTAAATTACTCTTTGGCCTCTGGTACCGGTGGAGCGGTGATATCATCGGAACGCTGGGGTTTGATTTGAAAGGGTTCCAGTTGATGCTGAGCTATGATGCTAATGTTTCAAAATTGATCGTTGCCTCCAAAAGCTTTGGCGGATTTGAGGTGTCGCTAATCAAAACCTTCCTTTGCGGAAAGAAGAGCTTTTTCAAAAAACAAAAAGGGAAAATTCTAAATTGCCCTATTTTCTAAAAAAATTGCCTGCGTTTTTTTGCAGGCAATTTGCAGGCTAAAAGCCACATTTTGTTTTCTCTTATGACAGTTTGATGGGCTATAATTTTTCCAATTCTACAGTAAAATGCCGCATGATAGGCAGTTCGTATTTTATCTTATACCCATGTTGAATTGACATACGCCTTTCATAAACATTTCCCAGCGCAACAGCTACATAATCCATATGATTGTTGGTATAAACCCTGCGCGGTACTGCCAGCCTTAATAATTCCAGTTTCGGGTAGCGGGGTTGATGCGAAACAGGATCAGGGTCTGTCATGATGGCGCCGATTTCAACACCGCGCACACCGCCTTCAACATATAATTCGATGGCCAGCGTCTGTGCCTGGAATTCTTCTTTAGGAAGATGGGAAAGGAATTTTTTTGCATCCACAAAAATAGCGTGGCCTCCAAACGGCTCCTGCAAAGGAACGCCGAAATCCTTTAATTTCTGTCCTAAGTAAGCAATTTGCTTGATGCGGGTTTCGAGGTAATTAAATTCGGTACCTTCGTCCAGCCCTTGTGCCAGTGCGTTCATATCCCGGCCTGACATACCGCCGTAAGTAACAAAACCTTCAAACATAATGTTGAAGAAACTGGCTTTTTGAAACAATTCCTTGCTTTTCATGCCGATAAATCCACCCATATTGACGATAGCGTCTTTTTTACTACTCATGGTTGCTATATCGGCGTAGGAATACATTTCTTTTACGATTTCCTTGATGGATTTATTTTCGTAACCTTTTTCACGGATCTTGATAAAATAAGCATTTTCAGCAAAACGGGCCGAGTCGAAAACTACAGGGATGCCGTATTTTTCAGCCATTGCATAAACATCCCTTAAATTGGCCATCGAAACAGGTTGTCCGCCCGAACTGTTACAGGTTACCGTAATAACAATAAACGGGATTTTTTCTTTGGGGTTGTTTTTCAGAACGGTTTCGAGTTTATTCAGATCGACATTTCCTTTGAAAGGGTGTATTAATGTGGTGTCAAAGGCTTCGTCAATAGTGCAGTCAATAGCTTCTGCCTTGCGAAATTCGATATGCCCTTTGGTGGTGTCAAAATGTGCGTTTCCCGGCACTAGGTCACCTGCTTTTACTAAGGTGGAAAATAGTACATTTTCGGCTGCCCGCCCCTGATGCGTTGGTAAAAAATATTCAAAGCCCATGATATTTTTTATGGCTTCTTTGAGGTTGTAATACGATGATGCACCGGCATAACTTTCATCGCCAACCATCATGGCCGACCATTGTTTGTCGCTCATAGCTCCGGTGCCCGAATCCGTTAACAAGTCAATAAATACCTGCTCACTGCGCAGGTTGAAAAGATTGTATTTTGCTTCTTTGATCCATTTTAAACGTTCTTCTTTCGTACTGCGGCGAATGTTTTCGACCATTTTTATTTTGTACGATTCTGTGAATGGTAGTTCCATAAAGTTTGTTTTAAAGTTGTATTTGCAGTCAAAATTAAATTTTTGTTTCAATAAACAAACTAAATTATTTAAAAAAATAAAAAATCTCTTCCAACGAATTTGTTATCACCATTTTGAAAAACGGTTGGCTTCTGTTTTTTTTGCAAGATTATTTCATTTATTGTAAAAAACATTAGGAAATCATCTGAAAAATCAGTATTTTTATAGTATGCATTTTTAAATGTAAAAACAGGAGGTTCATTATGGATAATATACTTTTAAAATATATGGTCGAACGATTCAACGCCGCAAAAGAGGTGAAGACCGTTCAGTTTAAAAATTTACCATTCATTACCATTTCCCGGGAGTATGGTTGTCCCGCCAAACAGGTGGCAAAGATCCTTATCGACAAGCTTAACGTGGCGAATGAAAAAAATAAAGATGCGCAGGCATGGACCAAATTAAGCAAAGAAATACTACAGGCCGCTGCCTGCGAGCTTAATATCGAGCCTGCGAGAATTCAAAAAATATTTAATGATGAAAAAAGAGGCACCATCGATGAAATTTTAAACGCCCTTTCGGATAAGTATTACCAGTCCGACCGGAAAATCCTGAAAACTATCGACAAGGTCATTCTTGATTTTGCCATGCATGGCCACGTGGTCATCATTGGCCGTGGCGGCATGTCGGTGACGCGGCATCTTCCGCTGGGCGTTCACGTTCGCCTTTTTGCACCGCTGGAATGGAGGCTGGAGCGCTTGATTGAAACATCACAATGCCAGACGATGCAAGAGGCCAAGGCTTTATCGAAGCAGATGGATTTCAAGCGAAATGCCTTACTGAAAAGCAAGACAAAAAGTGAAAATTTTGAAGACGATTTTGACGTCTTTTATAATTGTAAGTATATGAACGAAGAAGAGATTTCAGACTCCATAATTCATCTTCTCAGGGTTAAAAAAATGATATAGTTTTTCCGCCATGCGTTGTTGAAAACTTAAGCCACAACAAATCAGGCAGCCGTTAATTTTCGATATTTTTGTTTTCATGAACATACATTTTATTGCCATAGGCGGCAGTGTCATGCACAACATGGCGCTTGCCATGGTTCAGAACGGTCATACAGTTACCGGTTCTGATGATGAGATTTTTGAACCCGCAAAAAGCAGGCTGGCAGCCAAAGGGATTTTGCCGCCATCTTCCGGTTGGTTTCCCGATAAAATTAACAGCGGCCTTGATGCGGTGATCCTGGGAATGCACGCGCGTGAAGACAATCCCGAGCTGATCAAAGCGAAAGAACTGGGCCTGAAAATCTATTCTTTTCCTGAATACATTTACGAGCAATCGAAAAATAAAACACGCGTGGTGATCGGCGGAAGCCACGGAAAAACCACCATCACCGCCATGATCATGCATGTGTTGCACGAACTGGGAAAAGATTTCGATTATATGGTGGGCGCACAG
>Ga0116171_10000638_pt1 | contig 37072 bp, 28 predicted proteins | sample AD_JPNHW2_MetaG_FD_89798 | JGI IMG/M metagenome (GOLD analysis project Ga0116171, IMG submission 89798) | Active sludge microbial communities of municipal wastewater-treating anaerobic digesters from Japan - AD_JPNHW2_MetaG | ecosystem: Engineered > Bioreactor > Anaerobic > Digestate | place... | reverse complement strand
TGGTGGTCATAATAAGAATCAGGTCAGCATTGATCTTCTGTGCAAAATCAATAGTTTGCTGAGCGAGATCACCTTTGGGGATATTATAGATCTCGTAAGATATATTATTTTGTATCAGATATTTAACCGCAAAATTCAAATTTATATTTGTCTTTTTGATAATGCTCTTATCAGTGCTGGGAGAAACAAGAATATGTATTTTCGAATCAAAATACTTGCCCATGAAAATTGCCATCTTCATCTTCTCTTTATTCTCACTCTTGAAATCAACAGGGAAGACAATATTATGATATTTCTCCTGTGATGATGGAGGATCCTGAACAACAATAAAAGGTACTTTTGATTTAACAATAACTTTCAGTGCCCAACTCCCTGTAAGTTTCTGCATACCTTTCATTCCATGAGTCCCCATCACAACAAGGTTTGCATTTATTTCATTGACGAAATCAGCAATAGCCGAGAATATGCTTCCTTTAGAAATACTATAAGAAACAGGGATATTGTATTTTTTACTGTTTTCCTCTGACAGATGTTTAAGCAGAGCCTTTTTTTCTCCTTCTTCTTTTGCACTGATACCAGGGTCAACTATATGCAAAAGGCATATATCGTTTCCAACCATCAGTCCAATTTTAGCTGCGTGTGCCAGGGCATTTTCTGCAACTTCGGTGAAATCCCATGGTACGACAATAATTTTTTTCGGTTCTTCCATAACAATTGACAGTTTTCAATATAATATTCAAAGTTATTGAGTTTTTGCAAATTTTCAAACCAATATGCGATCAGACTGTTAATATTGATAATAACTGCCAGGGGAATAGAATATTGTAAATAATGGTGTATTCTACTGCTTTAAAGGCTAACATTTTATTATTTTTGTGCTGCATTTTTTACAGAATATAATTGATCAAGATGAAAAGAACTAAGGTAAAAGGACTTTTATCCGCCCCGCAGACGGGGTCTGATGTATTGGTAAAAGGTTGGGTGAGAACGAAAAGAGGAAATAAAAATATTGTTTTTATTGCTCTGAATGACGGTTCAACAATCAACAATATACAGGTGGTTGCAGATGTGGCATTATTTGATGAAAAGCTTCTTAAAGATATAACAACCGGAGCTTGTATTGCTGTTTCCGGGAAGCTGGTTGAGTCGCAGGGCCAGGGTCAGAAAGTAGAGATAAATGCTGTTTCAATTGAGCTTTACGGAAAGAGCGACGCAGAAACATATCCTCTTCAGAAGAAAGGACATTCAATGGAATTCCTGAGGGAAAATGCTCATCTCCGTTTCAGGACGAACACCTTTGGCGCAGTCTTCAGAATAAGGCACGCCATGGCTTTTGCCATTCATAAATATTTTAACGATAAAGGATTCGTATATCTTCATACGCCAATTATTACAGGAAGTGATTGTGAAGGAGCCGGTGAGATGTTTCATGTCACTACCATGGATTTGAATAAGTTGCCTCATAATGAGGATGGTTCCGTTAATTTCACCAGCGATTTCTTTGGGAAAGAGACAAATCTTACAGTTTCGGGGCAGCTCGAAGGAGAACTTGGAGCTCTTTCTTTAGGTGAGATTTATACTTTCGGACCAACGTTCAGGGCTGAAAACTCAAATACTCCCCGCCATCTGGCCGAGTTCTGGATGATAGAACCCGAAATGGCATTTTATGATATTACTGATAATATGGATCTTGCAGAAGATTTTGTAAAATATCTGATCAGGTATGCACTTGACAATTGCCAGGATGACCTTGAGTTTCTTAATAATATGATTGACAAAGGATTACTGGAAAGGTTGAAATTTGTTGTTAATAATGAATTTGTAAGATTAACATATACCGAAGCTATTTCAATTCTGACTTCTTCAGGCAGGAAATGGGATTATCCGGTAGACTGGGGTACAGATCTGCAGTCGGAACACGAAAGATATCTTGTTGAACAGCACTTCAAAAGGCCGGTTATTCTTACTGATTATCCAAAAGCTATTAAAGCATTCTATATGAAACAGAATGCTGATGGAAAAACTGTTAAAGCTATGGATGTTCTTTTTCCGGGGATAGGTGAGATAATCGGAGGATCACAAAGAGAGGAAGATTATGATAAACTGATGGCCCGTATTACTGAATTGAAATTGCCCAGAAAAGATCTGTGGTGGTATGTTGACACAAGGAGGTTTGGTTCAGCACCACACAGCGGATTTGGCCTTGGCTTTGAAAGATTGATATTATTTGTGACAGGGATGTCTAATATAAGAGACGTTATACCGTTCCCCAGGACTCCCAAAAATGCTGAATTCTAGGGGAATCCGGACCGAAAGATATTTTTGTTGAAGCTAAGCGAATGTTAAAGCAAAGATTACAGCAGAAATTGCTTCAAAAGCTTTCGCCGCAGCAGATCCAGATGATCAAGCTGCTGGAGGTTCCTACTATGCAGATAGAGGAGAGAATAAAGAAAGAGCTTGAGGAGAATCCTGCACTGGAGGAAGGCCCTGAGGAGGAAGAAGAGATCCCCATGCAACCTGAAGAAGAGGAACTTGATATAAAAGACAAAGATCAGGATGAATTTACTCTCGACGATTATCTTGAAGAAGAAGATATTCCAGAGTATCGTCTTCAGGCAAAGAATTACAGTAAGGACGAGGATAAAAGAACGGAGATCCCCTTTTCAGTAGGATATTCATTTCAGGAAAACCTTGAATCGCAGCTGGGCCTCAGGGATCTTACCGGGAAACAGGTGATCATTGGAAAGTATATAATCGGAAATATCGATGAAGACGGGTACCTGAGGCGAGAGCTGGCTAATATTGTGGATGATCTTGCTTTTCTTCAGAATGTTGAAACAACAGAAACAGAACTTGAGGAAGTATTGAAAATGATTCAGGACCTTGAACCGGCAGGTGTTGGTGCAAGAACCCTCAGGGAGTGTCTTATGCTTCAGATTGAAAAAAAGGAGGCTAACCAGCATTCTCTTGACCTGGCATATAAGATCCTGGATCAGTATTTTGAAGAATTTACTAAAAGACATTATGATAAAATTGTTGCAAAGCTTGGGATAAGTGAAGATGAACTTAAAGCTGCAATTGATGAAATACTGAAATTAAATCCAAAACCGGGAGGTGATTATGGCGATTCATTCAGCAAATTATCCCAGCCAATTGTTCCCGACTTTATCCTGGAGCTTACTGAAGACGGTTTCGACCTCCATCTGAACTCAAGGAACCTTCCTGAATTAAAGTTAAGCTCCTCATATAATGAAATGCTTCGTACATACAGTGAGAACAAGGATCAGAAAAAAGAGATGAAGGAAGCTGTCCTGTTTGTGAAGCAGAAGATTGATTCGGCCAAATGGTTTATCGATGCTATAAAACAAAGGCAGAATACACTGCTGCTAACCATGAATGCCATACTGGAATATCAGAAGGAGTATTTTATTGAAGGGGATGAAACGAAACTGAGACCGATGATCCTCAAAGATGTTGCAGAGATGACAGGCCTCGACATTTCGACGGTATCAAGAGTTGCAAACAGTAAATTCATTCAGACACACTTTGGCATATTCCCTCTGAAGTATTTTTTCTCAGAAGGACTTCAGACTGACAGCGGAGAAGAAGTGTCGACAAGAGAAATTAAAAGAATCCTGCATGACTGTATTGATAATGAGCAAAAACGCAGGCCATTGACTGATGAAAGGCTTACTGAAATACTTCAGGAAAAGGGATACCAGATTGCACGTCGTACTGTTGCGAAATATCGTGAACAACTTAATATTCCGGTCGCAAGACTGAGGAAGGAGATTTGATGGACAATAATGAAACAAAAGGTCTTTTAGATAAAGCAGCTTTCATAATATCTGTTGTTTTCCATCCATTACTGATGCCTTTGTATGGAATGGCAATGATTTTTTCGGGGCCTACACTTATGAGTTACCTTCCTTTCCAGGTCAAGAAGCTGCTGTTTCTTATAGTGTTGATAAACAATGTTCTGTTGCCTCTCTCTCTGATGCCTTTCCTTAAATATAAAAATGTTATCAGCTCATGGTCAATAGAGAACAGGCATGAAAGGATAATTCCACTTCTGATGACCACTCTCTTTTATGCATCTACTTCATTCATAATTTTTAAATTTCCCATACCTCTCTTTTTTAAATCTTTTCTTCTGGGAGCTTTCTTCATCTCTCTTGCAGTGACGTTAATCAATTTCTGGTGGAAAATTTCAATTCACTCAGTTGGGGCAGGGGCCCTTGTTGCTCTGATATTTATACTCTCACTCCGGCTCGATTCGTCTCTTGTGTGGTCGCTTATTTCAGCTATCATTATTGCTGGTCTGGTGATGTCTGCACGATTAAGGCTGAATACTCATAATCCACGTCAGGTGTGGTATGGGTTCATGTTAGGATACGTTGGTTTAGGACTATTTGTGTGGTTCTTCTAGCATCAATTTCAGAGCTTCCTCCAAAAGCATAATGCTTTGTTCAATTATCTCATCAGGGATGTCTGTTTTTTCAGGTGAGACAGGAATCACATCTTTAATCTTATTTTGTGAAATGGTTGTAAACCAACCTTTTGATGAGAGATATTTTGCAAGATATTCCTGTTCTGTCTGGCCTGGTGTAGGAATGAGCAATGCACTCCGGCTAAGGCAGACAAGGTCCATTACAGTTGTATATCCCGAACGTGTAATAATGTTATCACTGCCGGTAACCATTTCTCGCATTTCCTGAGAAGGAAGATGATTACAGAATATAAGATTTCCTGACCTGGTAACATGTCTTTCTTCACCGGGCCTCCCTTCAAGTATTACTGTAGGAGTTTCCTGATCTCTCATAAGTGCTACAAGCTTTTGTTTAAGAATTGTCCTCTGAGGTTCAGGTCCCGAAAGGATCACGGTATTGTGACGGTATTTGAAATGATCTCTGTCAATGGACGACACAGGCATGATAAATCTGGACAGTATGCCAATATATCTTACATTTTCAGGAAGCCTTATACCATGAGACAAACGGCCCGACAGGTTCAGCTCTCCGGGCAGATCAGGGATAAAGCAGAGAGAATATTTCTTAATGATAAACCTGTGCAGATAAACTCCGATAAACTCAAGAAACCTCAGCGGTTCAGGCATTGGGATCAAAGGCATATGGGTTATATATACTGTTTTTATGTTTTGATTCCATAACCCGAAACGGTTATCGCTTATTACTATGTCGATAGCATATTCCTGAATGATCTTCCTGAGCCTGGAATGTTCCCTGATTATATGATACAGTAGTAGCGGAGTTTTAAGCAGAAGGTAAATGTACTGGGGGAGGACCCGTGAATATCCTGGCTTAAAGCCCGGGAAATTTATATATGATAATCCTTCCAGTTCATTACGGAACAGAGCCAGATGCTCTTCTCCTGAGGCAACAATAACATTGTTTTGCATGTCCCGCAGTCTGCACGCAAGAGGTATCATACGGGCGGCATGACCTAATCCCCACTCGAGAGGACAGATCAGTATGTTATATTTTTTATCCAAGCTTAGCCTGAAACCTGTGTCTTAATACCTAGTTGTTCTACAAGTCCTGCTATCCTTTTTAGCTCTTTTACAGGGACTTTGTTCAGCTGTCCGCCTTCCGGAGTATCCCTCGAGATGGTATATAACATTACTTCCGAAGGTCTTATTTTTTCAATTGCCCTGAGCCATGCGTTAATCTCATCAGGAGTTGTGTTATCAATAGCAGTGCCGTTATATGTCCCGCGTAAAAAGAGTGTCTGGATAATAAGCTTCCCGTTAAATCCTGCCAGTTTATCAATAAGTTCCTCTGCAATAATATTGACTCTTGGCTGGTTATGTATCCTGATGGTTGAGTCGAAAGCAGAGTCAAGTTTAAGTATGTTCATATCTGCTTTCATCAATGCCGCCTTAATAAGGGGGTTGTCAATTTTTGTGGCATTTGAAAGCACAGCAATTTTAGCTTTTGGGAAATATTTGTCCCTCAGCAGTATACTATCATCAATAATACCCGGGAAATCGGGGTGAAGAGTAGGCTCCCCATTTCCTGCATATGTAATTACATCGGGAGGCTGATTCTTTGCTTTCATTTCTGAAAGCTTTTTATCAAGCGCTTCATATACCTCTTTTCGACCGGGAAGATGGCTGACGGCTTTTTCAAGATCCCTTGTCCAGCCGCATTCACAATAAATGCAGTTGAAATTACATATCTTTTTTTTTGTGGGTAACAGATTTATTCCAAGCGAAACTCCCAATCTCCTGCTTTTAACAGGTCCGAATATTATCTCATCAAAAAGAAATGTGGCCATGTTATATCCTTTTACGGGTCCAAAATTAACATAAATTACAGAATACTTTAGTCCTGTTTAAAGAATACCTTAACTGTAAGGTATGCAAGACGACAGCTGACTGTGTTTCAGATTAACCTGGTTACGTAACTGTCGGGTAATAATCTCATATTTATCAGGTCGACATTCCGCAGGATGAGCAAACCGGGTTTTTTGCCGGGTTCTATCTTGCCGAACCGGTCATCTTCTGCTAATGCCCTTGCTCCGTTTATAGTGGACCATCGTACAAGTTCTTCGACCGTCAGAGAAGGAAAGCCTGATTGAAGTGTCTTAAGCTCCTCAAAGATGCTAAGTCGTGTATTGGAAGCAAGACTATCGGTTCCGACAACAATTTCACAACCTTCGTTAATAAGCAGGTCAAGCGGGGGCAGTGTATTCTCAATATAAAGATTCGAGTTCGGGCAGAGGCACCAGAACAGATTTTTTCTTTCCCTGATTTTTCTGATAGTATTTTTGTCGGCAAAGGTATTATGTACAAGGATCAGGTTACCGTTAAGGGTGATCTCATTCAGAATTGCATCAACATGATTTTTAACCGTTTCGAGTTTTGGAGGAATCAAACCGGAGTGTTGATATGATATTGAGAGTGGACCTGTATTATCTTCAAGGAATTGTTTTTCTCCCTCTGTCTCCATAAAATGTATGGAAGTAACGGTATTATTTTCACTTTGTTTCCTGAGGAGCCGGAAAAGAGGCAGTGAGGTTGAATAGACAGCATGAGGAACAAATGAGAAGGGGAGGTTCATACTCTTAGCTGCTATTGCAACTTTGTTAATCTCTTCCATTCGGTGTCCGGCTTTGTCAGGATCAGTTCCGAAAACTTCAAGAAGGTTGGTGTAGCTGATGATGCTTTCTCTTTTCATGCTGAACGAAAGAGAAGTGTTACAGATGTCTGCGCAAGAAACTATCCCTTCTTTAAACATGCTTCTGTCGGCCTGATAAATTGAATCAGTTATGTTTTCGCTGTTAGTATCCCTTGTGGTTCTGACTTTTTCAATAAAGCTGCCAAGACGGCCTTTCCTGGCAATAGAACCTTTCATGTGTGACAACTCGATGTGGCAATGGCAATTTACAAACCCGGGGATAAGAATCCCGTTATAAAATTCAATTGATTGATTTTCTTCCAGGCTTCCCCCGGTATCATGGATGGCTACAACAGTTCCGTCATCATCAGTGGTAACAATTCCTCGTTTCAATAAAGGGCCTGTATTGGTGATAATGTATTGAGCTGAAAAGTTTTTCATTTCAATGCCGAAGAAAAGGAAATTGAAATATCTTCAATTGTCGCATGTCGGCCATCTCCATTATTGTCATTTTCAGAATCATACAGCCAGCCTCTGAAATGAAGCTGGTCGGGATCCGTGGTGTATAGGGTAATATTATATTTATGTGGGTGCCCGTCTTTTATGTAGCTTAAAGTCTTAATATAATTTCGTGTTCCTGTCTCAATACTATCAGTCCTGCATGAATAAACTGAAGCCCCTGGGTTTGCTGACTGGTCATCAGGGAAGAAAGTGGCAGTAAAAGAGAGGGTGTAAACAGAAGAAGGTCTGAGTGTTATATCAAAAATAGTTGAGCTTGTCCCTCCCATATCGGGGAAATAATATTTACTTTTTCCTTGCCAGAAACCGGCACTGGCTTTATCAGGTGATACTTCCACCTCTTTTACCCGGAGTTCCATCTCACTCAGGGTTGCAAGTACACGGTCATATATTGTGATTAACTTCTTAGGATTTTTTACAAAGTAATATTTCATTGTTTTGTCCATGGCTTCTTTAGTATAGCCATGGCTCTCAATAACCTTAACATAAGTTGATGTTGAATCGAGGGAGGTGTACCAGGAAGTTATTTTTGGAATAGTGAGCAGGCCATCGGCAATGTGGATATCTGTAAGAACAGAAACCAGCTCTTTTTCAGGGATTAGTCCATTGCGATCAAGTTTACTTTTCCTGCTGGAACAGGATGCCGCTGTTATTAAAAGCGTGATCAGTATTAAAAAAATACCCCGGTTCATATTGCTCTTTTATTAACTATTATTTTCATTTCTCGCATCTGACTCACCATTCATCACTCCTTAGTCAGAAATTTCTTTGTAAGGTATCTGACAGGATACCATGCTGCCCAATATCCAATCAGCAGAACCGTTGCCGGAACAACAATAAAATCTTTAATCTTCATTACAACAGGATAAGCATCCATCAAAAGAGATTCACTGTGGAGCTTTACCAGTCCGAATCTTTGTTGTATCCAGCATATAACAAAACCGAGAAAAATGCCGGCGACAGCCCCTATTATTGATATCAGCCATCCTTCAAATATAAAGATCTTCCTTATAAGGTTATTATCTGCCCCAAGGCTCTTCAATATATCTATATCGCGTTTTTTCTCAATTATCAGCATGGTAAGCGAACCAATAATATTGAATGAGGCAATAATAAGAATAAGTGTCAGGATAAAGAAGATTGCAAGCCTTTCTGACTTCATCACTTTATAGAATAGTTCCTGTTGTTCATACCTGTTCTGAACATTGAATCCTGCGCCAAAAATATTTTCAATTTTTTTCTGGACCGTCCTGGGATCTGCCAGTCCGGTGAATTTTACCTCAACAGAGCTTACACCTTCCGTTACGTCAATCAGTTCACGGGCAAATTCAATAGGGACATACACATATTTTGAATCATAGTCTTTTTCAATTTCAAAAATGCCCGACGGGAAGATGAATTTTCTGTTAAAAGCATCTTCAGCAGTTAATCTGACACTTCCATCCCTCTTTGGAACGTAAAGGTTCAGGGGAGTCAGAAAATTGACCCTGATGCCAAGATATTGTGCAACCCCGACACCCGGAATCGCGAATGGTCTTCCGTTTTCTGATCTGAGCACGAATTTCCCGTCCCACATGGAACTGTCGATACTTGTAACCATTGCATAGTTGTCATCAACCCCTTTTACGGTTGCAATAAATTGACGGTCTCCATATCTGAGAAGTGCATTTTCTTCAAGTGTAAGTGAATAGCAGGAAACTCCATCAACATTTGCCAGAAGTTTAAGCCGGGATGTATCGGCAACAAACGTTTTGCCGACTTTTGCAGTTATTTTAATATCAGGATCAAAGGTATTGAAAATGGCGTTTACCATTGTCTCAAGCCCGTTGAAGACCGAAAGCACAATAATCAGGGCCATTGTCCCGACTGTTACACCTGCAACGGATACTGCGGATATAATATTTATTGCATTTCGCGATTTTTTTGCGAACAGATATCTTTTGGCAATATATAATGACAGTTTCACAGTTATTCTTTTCTGGCGGTGACAAGCAATCCGGTGCCGGTTTTATGAGTTAAACAAAGATCAAAAATGTTAAGTATCAGTGAAACAGGAAAAAATATCACATAATAGAATGGGAGAACAATGAAAAACATGTAAGATAAATTTAGCATCTTAATCGGGTATTTCATCGATAAACGCCATGCTATGCTTCCCGGGATTCCATATGTATATCTGACATCAACAGAGATGAATCCGGCTGCTGACAGTTTTTCAGTAATTTCGTTTAGGCCATAACCACCTCTTACATGTTCATCAATAAATGACTCGTCTTCTCCGTCATGTACATCAGAGCCTCCTTTATCAGAAGGAGTTGAGATGAGCAAAATACCACCATTTTTTAATGACCTGTAAAAGTTATTCAGTACAAGAACATCTTTTTCAATGTGTTCCATTACATCGACCGAGATAATAAGGTTATAACAGTTTAGGTCAGACAGTGTGGTGAGATCACAAGTCTGGAAAGATACCTTACCGGACAAACCTGTTTTTTTAAAGAAGGTGTTGCAATCTTCGATCTGATCTTTATCAATGTCGACTCCCTTTATTTTCCATCCGGGATTCATCCTGCTCATCCGCCATGAATATTGGCCAAATCCACAGCCTGCATCCAGAACCGATGCATCTGCCGGAAGATGTTTGCCAATACCACGTAATGCTTTTTTTACATGCCATGTTCGCAGCAGAAGCAAGTCAAGAAGAAAATACAGGGTTTTTCTGAGAAACAGTGACTTTGTAATAAACCTGCCCAGCGATCTTTTTATGGGTTCGTATTGCATATATATATCAGGATTTCAGCAGCTTGTCTATCTTATCAATATAGTCAAGACTATCATCAATATGGTAAGCAATATCGGGTACGATACGAAGCTGGGTCCTGACTTTCTGTCCCAGGTCAAATCTGATCTTTGAAGAATGTTCCTCAATTGATTTAAGGACATCCTGCTGATCTGTTGCCGGGAATATACTTATATAAACTTTAGCAAAAGATAAGTCGGGGCTCACTCTTACTCTTGTAATGGATACTAATTTCCCGTGGGCAAATTCGTTACCTCTTTTAAGGAATATGTCGGCCAGTTCTTTCTGGATTAAGCGGGATACTTTTTTTTGTCTAGTCGATTCCATGGCCAATTTGATTTTAATTTGCCAAAGGTAATAAAAAAAACGGCGCAACGGTGAAACGGGCCCGACGATCCCTCATACTTCGGGATGTCGGGATTTCGGCTGCGCCTCAATACAACGGTACAACGGTACAACGGTACAACGGTACAACGGTGCTAAGGTACAACGGTGCAACGGCACAACGGTAAAACCGCATAACAACCCAACCGCAAAACTGCATAACCGGCATAACAACATAACAACATAACAACATAACCGCATAACCGCATAACCGCAAAAAGGAGTAAAGTGGAAGAGGGGAAGATGGTTTTACCATAGAGCTTGTTATGACTTTGTACCGTTATGCCTTTTTTATTACCTTTGCGGCGGATTTATTAATTTGGTATTATGGACACAGTAGTAAGCGGTATACGGTCAACAGGGAATCTGCATCTGGGAAATTATTTCGGGGCTTTAACTAATTTTGTTAAAATGCAGAATGAAAATAAATGCTATTTTTTCATTGCTGATTATCACTCCCTTACAACTCATCCAAAGCCAACCGACATTCAGGGTAATATAAAACTTATTCTTGCAGAATATATAGCATGTGGCATTGATCCCGAAATATCAACGGTTTTTATACAGAGTGATGTCAAGGAGGTTTGTGAGTTATACCTGTTGATGAATATGAATGCATATATAGGGGAACTGGAAAGAACGGCTTCATTTAAAGAGAAGGTTAGAAAGCAACCCGATAATGTAAATGCAGGATTGTTAACATACCCTGTGCTGATGGCTGTGGATATAATAATTCACAAGGCTAACAAAGTCCCTGTTGGAAAAGACCAGGAACAGCATCTTGAAATGACCAGACGATTTGCAAGAAGATTTAATACCATGTACGGGGTAAACTATTTCCCGGAACCCGACGCATATAATTTTGGTAAAGAACTCATTAAAATTCCTGGTCTTGATGGTTCAGGTAAAATGGGAAAAAGTGAAGGCAACGGGATCTACCTTACAGACACTCCGAAAGAAATAAGGCAGAAGGTAATGAGGGCAGTGACCGATACTGGTCCAACAACCCCCGAACAGGAACCTTCTGAACCAGTGAAAAATCTTTTCACCCTTATGCAGGCTGTCTCTGATCCCGAGACTTTAAAATATTTCAAAGAAAAACATGCAACCTGCGAGATCCGATACGGGGACCTGAAAAAGCAGCTTGCAGAAGATATTATTAAGTTCACAGATCCTATTCGCGATAAAGTGAACAGCATACTTTCTGACGATGCGTATCTTAAAAAAGTCGTGACAGAGGGTGCGGAAAAAGCCAGGATCAGCGCTGCCCGTACTGTTAGCGAAGTAAGGGAAATAATAGGATACAAACCATTCTGATAATAAAGAAAAAGCCGGGATCCCTGCCTGGCCACACTTGTAAACAAGGTGTATTTTGGGGATTGATATTAAAGTATTCAGGTAAGATAATATGCCAGAATACTTTTTTTATTGCATCTGAAGATACAAAATAAAGAAAGTCCACCTGGAGTGGCAATATTCTGTAATAATTTGTACATTTAATAAATGGTATCATGGTAATAATCTGTTGTACAAATATTTCAAAATATGAAAAAGGGGAAAATAAGCAACCAAATAATTTACCAAAACAGAAATATAAAATGTTTCTCAAGAAGAAATTTCATCTCCTCATGTTCTGCCTGTGCCGTTTGCATGGCAATAACTCCAGGGAGTTTTGCAAATACTTTATGTTCTTCGGACGGTAAAAGGAAAAAGCTGAAGATTCGAATTCTTTATTCGCTTTCAGGGCCAGTCCATACTTTACCAAGAGCATGGCCGAACATTGGATTTGATTTCACCCCTGCCATGGAGCAGATCAACACAACACTGGTAAAAAATTTTCCTGAATTTGAATTCTTTCCTGAACTTGCTGCCGGCCCTGAGGATGCAGAGAAGATAGCTGCAAGAGGAACCACCGATTCTATTGATGGCTATATTGTTTATCAGATGGAACTCTGGAACAAGGTGGTGCAAACTATAGCCACTACAGGGAAGCCCGTTCTTTATGCAGATTTCAAGTATGGAGGAAGCGGAGGTTTTCTGCGTTATATTTCTGCGTTTATACGTGATAATACTCCGAATGTCGGATTCATTTCCTCATCGAAGACAGAGGACCTCCTGGCTGCAGTAAGCTGTTTTAAAATTATAAGTAATGGAGGGACAGCAGCTGATTTTGCAGCGGCAACAAGAGTGGCAAGAATTAAAGGAACAAAGCCCAAAAGCAACTATATGCTGAGGGAAAATAAAATTCAGTCATTGTCTGCTGATGAATGTATCGGACGGCTTAAAAATTCAAAGATACTGGCTGTAAGAGATCAAAAGTCGGAAACAGCGGAACCAATAATGAATATTCCTTTAGAGTATATTCCATTTTCAGAGATCAATGATGCATGGAGCAAAGCTGATAAGGATGAGGCAGCTGCAATAGCTGAACGTTGGAGTAAGGCTGCCCTGGATATAGTAAATGTATCTCAGGATACAATTTTATCGTCCGCAGCTATGTACATTGGCATGAAATCGGTTATGAAAAAGCATGAAGCAAATGCAATAACCATTAACTGTCTTGGGGGATTCACAGGTGGATATATTAATGCTTATCCATGTCTGGGTTTCCAGGAATTTTTTAATGAAGGTCTGGTTGGTGCATGTGAATGTGATGTACAGTCTACTGCCACAATGCTTGCTTTTTCAACAATGACTAACGGAAGGCCGGGTTTCATCTCCGATCCTGTTATTGATACTTCCAAGCGGCAGATTATTTATGCTCATTGTGTTGCTCCAATAAAGGTATTTGGACCTGAGGGAGAGGCTAATCCTTTCAGGATTATGACACATTCTGAAGACCGGAAAGGAGCTTCGATACAGTCAATTCTGCCGCTTAACTACCTTACCACAACAATTGAGATCAGGAAAGCTGAAAAAGAAATTCTGTTCCATCAGGCTGTTGCTGTTGAAAATGACGCTGATGACAGAGCTTGCAGGACAAAACTGTGTGCCGAACCGGTGGGGGATATTGAAACACTTTTCACTCTATGGGATAAGTGGAACTGGCACAGAGTTACTTTTTACGGAGATCTGAAAGAGCAGGTACTTTCTCTTGCTGATGCAATTGGATGGAAAGCGATTGAACAGGCATAACCTTTAAAAAATGTAACCCTATAATATCCAAGAGTATGAAAAATACAACTTTAAGTGACCAGAGTATTGTTCGAAAGAATAAAGTAAATGTTACAAGAAGAAATTTCATATCATCCTGCTCAGCTTGTGCTGCCTGTCTGGCAATAGGACCAATGAGCTTTGTCAGTACTTCATGTTCTTCTGGTGGAAAAAACAAAAAAATGAGGATACGTGTTCTTTATGCGTTACATGCTCCGGTACAGACTAAACCTGACTGGCCAAATGTTGGATTTGACTTCAACCCGGCGATGGAGAAGATCAATGCATCACTCTTAAAGAACTTTCCGGATTTTGAATTCATTCCGACACTTGCGACGGGACCAGAAGATGCTGAAAAAATCATAGAAAAGGATAATATTGATATTATTGACGGATATATTGTTTATCAGATGAACTGCTGGAACAGAGTGGTTCAAACCGTTGCAAAAACAGGTAAGCCTGTTCTATATGCTGATTTTCAGTTTGGAGGAAGCGGAGGATTCCTTGTATATAATTCATCATTTTTGAGTGAAAAAACTCATAATGTAGGATTTGTCGCTTCATCCCGTATAGAAGATCTGTTAGCAGCAGTGAGCTGCTTCAATGTTGTAAGAAAAGGGGGGACTCCCTCTGAGTTTGTATCAGCAACAGCCGATTCACGTATTAGATTCACTAAATCAAAAGGTGATTATAAGCTAAAAGAAAATAATATTAAATCACTCTCTCCTGATGAATGTATATACAGGCTTAAAAATTCAAAGATACTGGCAGTAAGGGATCAGAAAGCGGAAATTGCAAAACCGGTAATGGATATACCTCTTGAATATATTCCTTTTTCAGAGATAAATGATGCCTGGAGTAAAGCAGATAAAGAAGAGTCGGCAGCAATTGTTGAACGATGGAAGAAGTCGGCTCTTGAAATAGTAAACGTTGATGATGCTACCCTGCTTACTTCAGCTGCTATGTACATTGGAATGAAATCTATCCTGAAAAAACACAGATCAAATGCTATTACAATGAACTGTCTGGGAGGTTTCTACGGCGGTCATATACATGCATATCCCTGTCTTGGATTCCATGAATTATGTAACGAAGGACTGATTGGTGCCTGTGAATGTGATGTGCGATCAACTGCAACAATGCTTGCTTTTTCGACATTAACTGATGGCAGACCCGGATTTATCTCAGACCCCGTTATTGACACTTCAAAGCGACAGATCATTTACGCTCATTGTGTTGCTCCTAACAAAATGTTCGGACCACAGGGAGAGGTTAATCCATTCAGGATAATGACCCATTCTGAAGACAGAAGCGGAGCCTCAGTACAATCAGTGATGCCTGTAAATTATATGACCACCACTCTTGAGATAAAACAAGAAACAAAAGAGATATTGTTCCATCAGGCTGTTGCAGTTGATAATGATCCTGATGACAGGGCTTGCAGGACAAAACTGTGTGCTGAACCAACAGGAGATATTGAAAAGCTCTTCAATATGTGGGATAAATGGGGCTGGCACAGGGTTACTTTTTACGGTGACCTTCGTGAACCGGTTTTTTCACTTGCCGATAAAATGGGGTGGAAAGTTATTGATGAAGCTTAGTCTCTTTCTGATATAAAATTATTATTGAGCTGAAGTGGGGAAACGAAGCATAATCACTATTCTGGTATTTCTTATCTCGGGTCTTGCCATATTGGGATATTTTCTTCAACACGGCAAGATGATCACATTATCAGATCCCTACAAAGCAGTCGACTATAAAGCTTGTATCGTTATTGAGACGGTTGATCTCCGTAGTTTTCTGAATTCCCTTACAACAGGTAAAGGAATATTCGGGGAGGCATGTAAGGTTAAGGAGTTTGATAAATTAAACCTGAAGTTAAAATATCTTGCTGATTACCTTAACAAACCGGCTTTTACTGAGTTATTAAGCAAGGGTTCCTGTGTTTTCTCATTTACAGAGTCAAATGATGGAAAACTTGAACCGCTTCTTTCAATAGCTGTTACAGATGATATATCGCGCCATCTTAAGGAAATATTGCTCTCTTCAGATATAAACCAGATAATTGAAGAGCGTAAAGGGAGAAATAAGCTTTATAAGATTCCTTATTTTGCCGACAACAGGAAGGATACTGCATATTTATCAGTAATTTCAGGATTGTTGGTATGCAGTAGTTCTGAAGATATTATTGATAGAACTATTACCAGGATCAGAAGCGATAAGGATGTAAGAGATCTGCCAGGATTTTCAAAAGTTTATCAGGCTTCAGGGAAAAATGAAGATAAGATATTCTTGATTTTTCCGAATATGGAGAATATGCTTAACTCCTTTTTTAAAGAAACTGCCGAAGACATATGGAAAATTGTGAAAATTGAAGGCGTACTGGAAGGGGATATTGTCATTAACGAAGACGGGCTTATTCTGAACGGATACACGGCATTTACAGATACAACCAGATTACTTTATGATTATCAACATCTTTCTCCAATCGGTTTTCATACTTTCAAAATTCTTCCTTCATCGACAATGCTTTTTGAAACAAGAGGCTTCTTACGTGATACTGCTGAAAGTAAGACCGTAGAACATGAAGCTGTGAAAAACAGGCTTGCTGCTACGATTAAGGAATATGCAGGAGAGGAAATAACCAGATCGTTTATGGATATAAAAGGAAGTTCTTTAGGTAATAATGAATTGATATTGTATGAATTAACAAATACTGTTCAGGCTGAACAGGCAATAGTCGAAGAACTTGGTGCAGAGAAGGAGGTATTTTACTTTAAGCCTGACAAACAAACCAGGATTCCTGTTTATAAGACGCGATCTATGGGCCTGGCAGAATGCCTGGTCCCTGGACTCGCACCTGGATTTGATGATTCATATTTCACCTTTTACAATGATTTCATGATTACGGCGAGCTCTGATACTGCAATCTGCGAATTTCTTAATTACAATATTCTTAATAAGACACTTGCCAATGATCTGACATATCGTGATTTCGAGAGTTCCCTTCCAAGCAGAGGAGGCTGTTTATTTTATTGTGTACCGTCGGGAATCATAAATTACTTAGCAGAATTGCTAAATGATAATATCGTAAAAGGTCTTAAATCGAATAAGAATTCGATTCATAAAATTCAGGCGGCAGGTTATCAGCTTGCTTCTAGCAATAACATGATTTATAATAGTATATCTGTCAGGTATAAGGAATCTACCGGGAATGAATCGACCATAGAATGGAAGACAATGCTGGATACAGTTTCGGGAACCAGACCGTTTTTTTTTACCAATCATAACACAGGTGCCAGGGAGATTTTTATTCAGGATTTGAAAAATAATGTCTATCTGATAAATGCAGCCGGGCGTATTCTGTGGAAAGTGAAGCTAAGAGAGAAGATAAGGGGTAATGTGTATATCATCGATTATTTCCAGAATGGAAAATATCAGTTGTTGTTCTCCGGTGAAAATTACCTGCATCTTCTTGACAGAAATGGTAATTATGTCAAAAAATATCCGGTAAAATTAAAATCCCCGGCAACCAACTCCCTTACGCTTGTTGACTATGATAACAATCATAATTACAGGATATTTATTGCCTGTGAAGACAGGATGATTTATTCGTATGAAAAATCGGGGAATCTTTTAAAAGGATGGACCCCATTTAAAACTTCTGGCAAGGTCAAATCAGAGATAAATTATTACAGAGTATCAGGGAAAGATTATCTGGTTGCGTCTGACGAGAAATCAGTATACTTTCTCGATCGGGCCGGGAAGAAAAGAGTAGATCTTAAAGAGAATGTCACAAGAGCCGCAGGATCGGCAATGAAATTAAGCACTGGCCCTGAATCTTACCTGGTTTGTACATCTCCCGATGGTACTGTCCAGCATATCTATTTCGATGGGAATGTTGTGAAATTCAATATAAAGAAGTTTTCTGATGACCATTTATCAGATTTTTTTGACATAGATAGTGATGGCTTTGGTGAATATGTTTTTATTGAAAAAGGGATGTTGTATCTTTACGATAATAACAGATCAGAGATTTTTGAAATAAGATTTGATTCAGAGAACCTTACCGGCCTGTTTGATTTTGTTTTTTCAAATTCTTCACGGGAGGTGGGAGTATATGATGCTGGTGAGAAACTGATCTATATGATTGATGAAAACGGAGAGACAATGAGAGGATTTCCTTTACCGGGAGGATCAATGTTCTCAATAGGAAAATTATCTGAGGAAAGAGGCTGGTATATTTTAACCGGTGGAGCAGATAATTTTCTGTATAACTATAAAATAGATTCAGAGATTAAATAAAAAAGGCCATGAAACAGAGAATGTCCCTGTTTATTTCGGTAATGATGGTTATTCTTGGCACAGGTTGCATAAAAGAGACTTATAACATGAATAAACTTTCAGAAGATGTTTCTTTATCACCTGATTTTGCCATTAAAGCAGTAAAAGGAGATATCTCCTTCAGCGACATTGTGGAACAGAGCGATACGGTGGTATATGACAATAATAATTTTGTCACCATAGTTATCACCAGGGATTCGGTATTCTATTTACAGTCGCCTGATTTTTCATTTTTAAATAATTTTATTACACCTGGTAAAAGTGTTTATAAAGAGTCAGAGGTTGAATACCCGAACCCTGTTTACTATGCGAAAGCAGGTGAATACCAGATTAGTGCAATAATGGAGACAGAAACTATCGATCTGGATATTGAAGACGCTTTAAGTCACATTAGCGGATCTGTTCTTGTTGCAGATCCCAAAATCAGGCTTGATTATTCAAACTCATTTACTTATCCTGTTGAAATGACACTGGTTGCAAAAGGACGCAAAGATAAAGATACTGTTGATCTTGACATGGCCCCTTTTCAATTATCAATACCCGGGGCAGGACAGACAGATATTTCTGATTACATACTGATAGATAAGAATAACTCCTCTTTGCCTGAAATTGTTTCTCTGCCTCCGGAAGAGATATTCTTTTCAGGTAAAGCTGTAATGACTGTAAACGATGAAAATGTTAAGCTTCCTGATGGTCGTATTTACGGGTCTCTGGAACTTGATGTTCCGCTGGAACTCAGAATGAATAATCTGCAGTTTGCAGATACTGTCGATAGTTTTATGGATGATGGAGATGGCGAAGATGATATTTCAGCCGACGACATTGAAAATGCATCTGTCATAATAACAGCAAAAAACGAGTTTCCTCTTGAAGCTTCTATTGAGATGAGCCTGTTTGATTCAAAGACAAAAGCTGTTAAAAGCACAATTAAGGCTGATAAAGTTATTAGTGCCGCTCCTGTTGACAGTAATGGTAAAACTATTATTGCCAGTGTAACTGAGTCTGTAGCAAAAATTGAATTAAATAAGGATTTTTTCAAATGGGCTGATACGGCAGATAAAATCATTTTTAAATTTACCCTTAACACAACAGACAACGGTTCAAAGAATGTCAGGATATACTCTGATTACAAGATAGATTTCAGTGCTGCGTTGGTTCTGAAAACAAATATAAACATTGAGTGACCCTATAAACTGAAAGCGATATGAAAGGGGGAACAAAATATTTTCTGAGTCTTCTGATGGTAATCATGATTACCAATACCTATGCTCAAAACAGTCAGGTAATGTACTTTATGAATCTTCCCCAGAATCATCTGGCAAATCCTGCGTTTCGGCCATCAAATGCTGTTTATGTAGGATTACCTGTAATATCAGGGATAAACCTGAATGTTAACAATAACTTTGTCAATTTCTCTGATGTCATTATGAAGGGTCAGTCATCCGATTCCCTTATAACATTCCTTCATCCTGATTATGATGTAGATAAATTTCTTGATAAGATAAAAAAGAAGAACTCAATTGAACCGGAGGCCTCAATTCAACTTTTAGGAGTTGGATTCTCTGTAGGCAATAGTGGTTACGTCTTTTTTGATATTAACGATCGCATTAACGGTAATTTGGTAATTCCCGGAGATCTTTTCAAGCTGGCATTAAAAGGGAACGAACAATTTGTCGGCGATAAAATAGATCTTACTTCATTGAGAGGAGGTATGAAATATTACAGGGAGTTTGGATTAGGCTATTCGAAAGATTTTACAAACAGGTTAAGAATAGGAATAAAAGGCAAGCTGCTGTTCGGAATTGCAGGAGCTTCTATCAGGAATAGGTCACTTGGGATTACAGTCAATGATGATTATTCGCATACGCTTGATGCAGATCTTGCAGTGAATATAAGTGCTCCTCTGGAAGTTTATATGGATAAGGATCATAATATTGACAGCGTTGTTTTTGATGATGACAGGTTCGATACAGGCAGCGGTATATCCAATTTTATTATGGGTTCCAGGAATAAAGGTCTTGGGTTGGATATTGGAGCCACCTATGATCTCTCCGATAAGATTAAGGTTTCGGCGGCTGTGACAGATTTAGGCTACATCAGATGGAAAAAGGATATTACCAATTTAAAGTCCAAGAATCAATTTAAATTCAGCGGATTAGATATTACTGATGTAGTTGACGATACAAAGACAATGGAAGAAGTTGGCGATGATATGCTGGATTCTTTGAAAAATGCATTTGAGGTATCCCAGTCAGGTAATCCTTTTACAACATGGCTTCCTGTAGGTATTGCATTGGGCGGTAGTTATAAGGTGACCAATTTTTTCTCAGCGGGTTTACTGTCATATAGCAGGATAATAGGCAGGCAGATGCGCGAATCGGTAACATTGACCGGGAATCTGAATCTTGGTAGTTCCTTATCAACAACTCTTAGCTATACGATTGAAAATCACAGGGCTGATAATATTGGAGCCGGTTTGGCCTTCAGGGCAGGAATAGTCCAGTTCTACATGCTGGCTGACAGAATACCATTTATGTGGAACAAGATAGTAGATGATAACAGCACTATCCCTCTTCCTGCATGTTGGAATACAATTAATCTGAGGCTTGGGATGAACCTTGTCTTTGGAAATAAGATCAGGAAAAAAGATGATAAACCCATGATAATGGTTGAATAAATATTTTACGCAGCATGATTTTATTACGTTTTATACTAATTAATTTAGCAATATACCTGATCATCAGATCTGTTATCAGATCCCTTACAGGAACAGAGAAAAAGGAAGATCATTTTTCTCAGGGAGAAGAAAAAAGGGAGAGATGGACATTCAGGGAGAAAGGTGTCTCAAAAGAGGTTGGAGAATATATTGATTACGAAGAAGTTGATAAAAAGAAGCCTTGATTCTACTTATGTGTCTGTTTGAGTTTTTTAGCCAGGGAGTTCGCGAAAATAAAATCGTTCAATGTTTCACAATCAGAATTTAAAACTTCATTTTTACTTCCTTCCCAGCATTTTAATCCATCGCTGATAAAAACAATTTTTTCTCCTATCTCCATAACAGAGTTCATATCGTGAGTATTTACGATTGTAGTCATTGAATATTCTTCTGTGATCTCTTTAATAAGGGCATCAATCATGATGGCGGTTATTGGATCAAGGCCTGAGTTGGGCTCGTCACAAAAAAGATATTTGGGATTTAATGAGATTGCCCGTGCAATTGCCACTCTTTTTTTCATACCACCTGATAATTCAGAGGGGTACAGATTATTGGTATTTAATATATCGACCCTTTTGAGGCAAAAGTTGACCCTCTCATTTTTTTCTTCATTCGACTTATCAGTGAACATATCGAGAGGGAACCGGACATTCTGTTCAACCGTTAATGAATCGAAAAGTGCACTTCCCTGAAACAGCATCCCCATTTCGCTACGGATCTTTTTTTTGTCTTTAAAATCAAGTTTATTAAACAGTATATCTTCATACCAGATCTCCCCTTCGTCTATATCATGAAGACCTACAATTGATTTAAGAAGGACTGTTTTACCAGATCCGCTTCTTCCTATAATCAGATTGGTTTTACCCGTTTCGAATGTTACAGAGATATCGCTAAGAATGCACTTCCCGTTGAATGATTTATTTAAATTTTTAATATCTATCATGACAAAAGTAGTTGAGTGAGTATTACATTGAACAGTAATATCAGTACACTGCTGTAGACAACTGCTTTTGTACTTGCCCGGCCAACTTCGAGGGATCCTCCTTCTACATAGTATCCCTCAAATGCTGAAACACTGGTTATTATGAATGCAAAGAAGAGAGTTTTTATAAGTGCATATACTACATAATATGGGATAAACGCATATTGAATTCCATAAATAAAGTCATCGGTAGGGACAACACCTGTAACTGAACCTGCAATTCCACCTCCCACTATACCTACCACAATGCTTATCAGGGTAAGTATTGGATTGAAGAATAAAGTCGCAATTATTTTTGGAAGGATCAGATATGATGCAGAATTAACTCCCATGATCTCAAGAGCATCTATCTGTTCGGTTATTCTCATTGTTCCTATTTCGGATGAGATGCTTGATCCAACTTTTCCGGCAAGAATGAGGGCGGCTATTGTGGAAGAAAATTCGAGTAGTATTGAATCGCGGCAGCCAAGGCCTACAAGATATTTAGGATATATCGGATTTTCAGTATTATAAGCTGTCTGGAGGGTAATAACAGCTCCCATGAAAAAGGATATGACTGCAATGATCCCCACAGATGTAAGTCCAAGATTCACAAGCTCCTTCATGGTTTGTTTATAATAAACATAAGGTTTCTCAGGTTTGGAAAAAACCTTTTTCAGTAACAAAAAATACTGTCCAATCAGTGTCAGGAACTTAATCATCTGTTTTATTTAACCCGACTCAAAATTACAAATTTTTATGGGATTTCTATTGACAGGGTTTTTGATTGCAATTAATTATATATTTGTACAAAATGTTGAATAAAGGAAGCTCCTATGAATAACAGATATGTCATTATTATGGCAGGAGGGGTTGGAAGCCGTTTCTGGCCCCTGAGCCGTCGTGAGAAGCCAAAGCAATTTCTTGATATTCTTGGAACAGGAGAAACCCTGATCCAGCAGACATTCAGACGTTTTAAATTAGTTTGTCCGGAAGAAAATATTTTTGTTGTCACAAATGCAGAGCACAGTAACCTTGTTGTAGAACAGCTGGGGATTGATCCTTCTCATGTATTGGGAGAGCCTTTGCGGCGTAATACAGCCCCCTGTCTGGCATATGGGACCTTCAGGATATTAAAGGAAAATCCTGAGGCAGTAATTGCTGTTACCCCTTCAGACCATCTGATTGTGAAGGAAGAAAAGTTCTGTGAAGAGATAAAAAACTGTTTTGATTTTGCAAAGGATCATGACGGTCTGGTTACTCTGGGTATAAAACCCGACAGACCTGAAACCGGATATGGTTATATACAGGCAGATCAGAAGAAACCGGTAAAAGGTTATGGGAAACTTCTTAAGGTTAAGACATTTACAGAGAAACCTAATGCAGATCTGGCAAGAGTATTTTTGGAAAGCGGCGATTTTTACTGGAACTCGGGTATCTTTATCTGGAGTATAAAATCAATTCTTACGGCTTTTGAAAAGCATATGCCTGATATGTATGTTGTGTTTGATGAAGGGAGGGCTCTTTTCGGAACAAAACAGGAAAAGAGCTTTATCGGGAAGACATACGCTGAGTGCAGAAGTATCTCTATCGATTACGGTATTATGGAAAAAGCCGATAACGTATATGTGATGTGTACTGACATTGGATGGTCAGATCTTGGGACATGGAGTTCACTTTACTCACATTCGGCCATTGATAAGAAGGGCAATTCAATTGTGCAGGGGAGAGTTTTTTCATATGATGACAAGGGAAATATCTTTAATATATCACCCGGAAAAGTGGCAGTTGTTCAAGGACTTAAAGATTATATTGTTGTTGAATCAGATGACGTTCTTCTGATAGTAAAGAAAGAAGAAGAACAGAATATTAAGAATTATCTGGATGATGTGAAAAAGGCTACAGGTGAAAAGTATCTCTGAGAGAGATTATCTATTGTTTCCCTGAAAACAGGGATCTGATAACAATAATACTATATGAAAAAAAAGGCTGTGAAACACAGCCTTTTTTTAGATTATATTCTAATATTCCCAAAGATCGTGTTCAAGATTAAAGAGTTCTGTTTTAATGCGTTCAGCTTCAAAAAGAGTTGATTTTCCGAGCTCATAATCTGAAATCATTCTGTCGTTGAAAACATTTGATTCACCGTAAATAACGCTTCCAAACCTTCTTTGCATAAAGATGTCGTCAAAAGAGATCCTCTGGGCATCATTATTATTCACAAAGGCTTCCTGTTTTGCCAATGCATTTCTGGCTTCATCATATTTAAACCAGAACAATGGTTTTCTCAGTACTCTTCCTGCCTGGTTATCATAAGCCATAAAGAAAGGCTGTATGGCAATGATCCTTACCTCAAGTGTTGCAAGTTTCTTGTCAAAATACCATTCCTCATAAACCAGTAATTGTTTTATCTCCTCAGGTTTTGCATCCTGTTTAATGACAGTATCCCTGGTCCCTCCGGCAGCATTAATTGTTATTGATTCAGTTCTGGTGACAGCTCCCATTTTACCTTCTATATCCGCATATGTGGTATTTGCAGAGGGGTCAATAGGATCGTATGCGGTTAATCTGCCGGCTTTGATCTCTTCGAGTATTACGTTGATGAAATTTTTTCTGCCATCTAACGTCGATACCGTGGGATAATATAAAGGTTGATTGATTTTCTCTCTCAGATCGATCAAACGATAATAAAATCTGGACCAGATTACATCGGCTTCCCGCAGATATGGAAAATCAATCTTTTTAGCATCAGGAATCGATTTTTGGTAAATATCACCAAAGGTCTGGGCGTTAATGACTCCCGATAATGAAAGGGCGATAATTCCCAAAATAATTTTCTTATTCATCTTGATATATTTTGATATTAATCAATCTTTAATATTACAGGTAACAGCTCTTTTGTTTTGCCGTCAGGGCCAAGAGCTTTTATATCTTTTATAGTCAAATACTTACCTCTAGTCAGCCTGTTTATCAGATCTTTCTGTTTTTGAGTAAGATTACTGCTTGTGCTCTGTTCTTCAAAATCACCTCTGTTATCAGAATACAGGACAGTAAAGCCGGTTACTGTATAATTAAGGTCAAAGTCAAAATCAGGCAATATGGCAAAAACACCCTGTTGAGCAGCAGCAGTGGCCCTTGGAATGCTTCCGGTACTCTTTCCTCCGAACACTGCAATTGGGGCAGGAAGTGGTTTCACCCTGAATTCATAAGGAGCATAATTCATGGTTTTACCATTGATATCAGTTGATACAAGAACCTGGACGTTCTGGCCAACTGCATTTGGCTTAACAGCCCAGCTCCCCTTAAAATTCTCGCCCTTGGAGTTCTTAACCTTTTCAGTTGTAGAGGTACCATTAACTACACGGACTTTTATCTTATCAGGGCTTACACCCGGCACTGAAACATCTATAGGATTAGGAATACCCATATACATAACGTTCATTGCTGTAGGGGATACAATTACATTTGGTTCTCCGACCGAATATGAAGATTCGAATGGATAACTTTTTATTGTACCGTCAGGAGCCTTAAGGGCTATGATGCCGCCCCATTTTTTAGGTCCTAATGAAGAGGCACGTGCTTTGTAGATACCCTTGCCGGAATCATCGAGTGGTAGTTCTGTACCACCTACCGTGATAGATGGAGATTGTGTTGTATCAGTAGCAGAGATAAATACCTGAGCTTCATAATCGCTCCCAAGAGTTACATAATTTGAATTTGGAATTACAATAGGGGAGAGTTTATTAAATTTGAATGATGAAGCGTCAATTTGTGTATAAAGATAGTTGAGAACCTCTGTTTCACCATTTCTTACGCTGACCTGGAATTCTGATAAGATACATATAACCGCAACAAGGGGCAATGTCTGGAATGTAAGATTTTCCCATCGTTCGGTTTCACCAGCTTCATTTTTTGCATCATCAGTATTCAGACTTTTTCTCAAAGCTTCCTCGGATGAGGGATTTTTGCCATCAAGGGTGGCTATAAGGAACTCGCGGTAATCGTTAAGGAGTGCTTTAAGGTCGTTGGCTTTTCCGTTTTCATTAGCTCCGATAAGAATTTCAGACGGAACGTTTGTATCATCAATTCTTTTTACTTCTTCAATTAATACTTCATTTCCTTTAACTGCAGTGGTCTCCGGTCCTTCTGCAGTGTTGATAATCTCAATTTTAAGACCCTGAATAAAGTTGAAAGCCTCATCAGCACGTTCCTTTACCTGATATGCCAGAGTCTTGTACTTTCCTGCCTTAGCAGGATTCTCAGCTGCTGCCCTGTCGAATTCCCTGTAGATGAGGTCATTTTTAAGAGCATAATTTGCAACAGTCAGAGTGAGACCTTTATCAACTTTTTTAAATGCTTCAACGGCTTCCTTTGATACGTTTAGTGCTAGCATGGCAGTTAGCACCAGATACATCATGCCGATCATTTTTTGCCGCGGAGATAGCTTTTCGCTGGACATTTTATAGATAAGTTTAGTTAAGTAAAATAACTGCCATGTTATTTAACATTCATTGCAGCAAGCATATTTCCATAAACACTGTTCAAAGACGAGAGATTGTCGTTGAGTTTAGTTATCTCTTCGCGGTACTTTTTAGTATCATCGGCAGAATCTGTAAGGTCTTTCATAAGTCCTTGCATTCCTTTGTAAAGTCTTTCAGATTCTTTAATGTGTTCATCAGCTCCTTTACGTTGTAATTCGTAAACGGCATTGAGTGCAGAAAGGTTCTTATTAAGCGATTCAAGTTGCTGTTCATATGATTTTCCACCAACTTCAATAACTGAAAAAGAGTCAGCCATATTACGATAAGTAGAACTTGTTTCGTTGATCACTTTTGCTGTTGCCTGATATGAATCTGACAATTTTCCAAGTGAATCATTAGCTGTATTTATGGTATTCATGTATTTTGAGGATGCAGCAGAAACATCTCCCATAGCATTCATATTAGCAGTTGCTTCGCTGAGTTTTTTCATACCTACACCAAGTTTCTGGAACAGGTCGGGTGTTATCTCTGATTTCTCAAGCATCTCATCGAATTTTGAAAGGGCAACTGACCCGGCTCCTCCACCTGCATATCCGCCGCCTGCATATCCTCCGCCAACGTATCCACCACCGGCATAACTTCCACCGGTAAAACTTCCACCTACAGCACCAGCAGCCTGAGCGCCGCCACTTACTGATCCATGACTTTTACCATGATGTGCAGGCACTCCTTCTATTTCGTCACTAGGGATTCCTGCAAGCTCAGGATAAACCAAAGTCCAGTCAACTTCTTCATGTAATGGTTCAAAAGCTGAGAAAAAGAAAATTATTGATTCTGTGCAAAGACCAACAGTAAGCATGAGCCCTGCCATTGGCCAGTGCTGAATTTTGAACAATGCTCCGATAATAACGACGGAAGCACCTAAACCATAAAGTTTAGCGATGAAGTTTTTCCATCCTGTACTTTGTGTTAATTCTGCTAAGCTCATTTTTTTTAAATTATTTTAAGGTTATTTCATTTATTTAATTTACACCAATATAGGACCTGACATTGCGAAAACCAACAAAAGGTTTTGTAGAATCCTGATATTCATAGTCTCTTGTACTTGTCTGCAGGAAATAAGCAATATCTTTCCAGGAGCCGCCACGGATCACCTTTCTTTTCATAACAGGAGGATCCTGCGGGGTTGCATTATATTCGTAATTTGGTTGCAGATCGTGCTGGAAGATATAAGCTGATGGATGATAAGCACAACGGGTCCATTCAGAAACGTTTCCTGACATATCGTACAAACCATATTCATTGGGTTCATAAGAACCAACTTTTCCGGCGTAAACATTACCATCATCAATATAATTGCCGCGCAATGGTTTAAAGTTTGCAAGGAAGCATCCTTTGTAGTTACGGGTATAAGGACCTCCCCAAGGGTACATTGAAAGGTCAAGTCCCCCTCTTGCAGCATATTCCCATTCTGTTTCAAGTGGTAACCTGTATTCCTGAACATCGGGAATATCATTCTTTCTGAGAGAGGTATTCATATAATCGGTTCTCCATATACTGAATGCAGTTGCCTGAACCCATGATACTCCCACTACAGGATAATCGTCATATGATGGGTGCCAGAAATAAAGCGAAGCCTGTGGATCGTTGAATGAATATGTGAAATCCCTTATCCAGCATAATGTATCGGGATAAACATTAATAATATTGTGTTTGATAAATGAAGAACGGTCCTTGACGTCGGTACGGGTACCATCAAGATTTGTGACTTTACCTTCATATTTTCCCGTGTTGTTTGCATAGTCGTATTTGTAATTGGCTTTTGCAGCCGACTGGTAATCAACCCAGAAATAGGAATAGTTAAGCTTCCTGACATCAACTTGTTTTTTGCCATTGAAGCTTTCTTCCGGAGAATAGAGCATCTCTTCTATGGTAGCTTTTGTAGTTTCTTCTTCAGGATCGATTTTTTCTTCCCAGTTAATTATATTAGGTTCAATAACGTTTCCATCATCATCAACCCGAAAATATTCCCGGTCAGCTATGCCGGCATTACCAAGATTTGTCCTTAGTATGGAATCACGTACATAATATACAAACTGGCGGTACTTATTATTTGTGATTTCCGTCTGGTCCATCCAGAATGCTTCAACAGTAACAGATTTGGAAATACTGTTCATTGCAAATACTGCATCCTGATCACTCGGGCCCATCATAAAATTACCGGCAGGGATGAATGCCATTTCAAAGGGTTCGGGTTCAAAGAATTTTTTTCTTCCTTGGACACCAGTAAGCTCTCCGCTATTTGAAGACCCGCAGCCTGTTAACAGGAACATCAATATTAGAGCAGATAGGGTTACCTTTTTCATATATTTAAGATATTTTATATTGCAAGTAAGCTATTTTTTTCAAATAATCATAAAAATCTGATACTTTTATATTTCATCGGGCTTTTACCCAAATTCAAATCAAAACAGTAATTAATCATCAGTTCATGAGATCCATTGCTTGTTTTTCTTACGTCCGAAACAGTAAAATCATAAGCATAACCCAGACGGATCCCATTGAGCAGCTCAAAGCCAACAATTCCAATAAAGGCGTCACCTGCCCTGTATGAAACGCCACCCCAGACTTTTTTATTGTATCTGATGAGAGAAGAAATTGTAAATTGTGTCACTGTTCCGTCACTGAGAGCCAGAACTGAAGGGAGTAATTCAAGCGACGGGTTTGGCAGCTGCAATGTATAACCGGCTGTAAGATAGTAATGTCTGCTTACATAAGATGATCCTTCAGTAAACTTTATTTCAGGTTTGTTAATGTGTGTGACTGAAAATGCCGCATAGTACTTATCGGTATTATAATAGAGTCCAAGCCCGGCATCAAAAATTACGCAACTTTCTTCATTGTCGGGAATCAGTGGGTCGCCTGAAGCAGGAGTAAATGCATCACCTGCAGGTATATTCCATTCCGGATTAAGCTTTTTGTTTAGCATGCCCATACTTAATCCGATACCGAGTTTACCCTGCCCAAGATCCATATGATATGAATATGATCCGGAAAGGAGTATGTCTTTATTGTAGCCTATATTATCGCTTTCTACAAGCAACCCCACACCACTTTTGATTTTAAAAGGGGCTACAGGAGCGTTGACACTAAAAACTGTTGTGACAGGAGCCCCGTCAAATCCAACCCATTGTTGTCTGTTCAATGCAGTAGCGCATATCTTCCCTGACATACCTGCAACCCCCGGATTATAAGCCATTGTATTAAACATATAATGGCTCGACAATGGATCTTGCTGAGGGAAAACAGACTGTAAAGTCAAAATAAAAAAAAGAAATGCTACTGCAGTTTTTTTCATTTCTTTACACTGATGCGATGCGGTTTTGTTGAACAGGTAAAATAAATAAAAATCTAAATTGTATACAAATTTTAACTGCATTTATTTGTAAGTAACAGGCCGCTCTTTCATATGCAGATAATGATTTATTCCTTGAAATGGTTTAAAAATCCGGGGAAGTTTCAGGGTTTAAGTCTGTCAACAGCTTTTATCCATCTGTCGGGGACTTCGTTGTGGTTTGCCTTGAGGTAATCTTCGTGGGAGCAGGAAACATAAATGTATTGATCTTTGTCACCTGGAAACTCCATCCACCACCTGTCGGTGAGATTACTTTTAATAAATATCATATCATCATCAAGATCAGTGACTCTCACATGGTATTTAATAAAGCGTCCTGAATTGCTGATACTTAAGACAGGCGTTTCATATTGTTTCTGTGAAAATCCTTCAAGGAAGAACCAGATTATCTGGGCAGCCAGGCCTGATGTCTGTGAACGGATATCAAAATCCGGATTGACATCAAACAGGCCGAAGACTTTAAGCTTGTCAGATATCCCTGAGTATCTTGAAAGAAGGCAGATCTCTTCTCCATAGAAACCATTTGGTGAAGGAGTGTCAGTCCCCGGGGCATCCGATTGCCTCACTGCTGAAATATCAAAAACCACAACATCAGAATCTCTGAAGAGCGGTTCTGTCAGATAAATTGCCTGTCTTACATCACCTACTCTTATCAAATCTGATTTCCGTTTCAGAAACCTGTTTATTACCTGCTGATCGTTGAGATAGGTCTGGTATCCTATATTAATATAATGATCAAATGTGCTCTTGTGATTATTCAGAATAGTATTGAGATAATTAAATGAATTGGGTTCTTTCCTTTCGTTGTTGAAATCAATTCTTGGGTCGACGGCAGTGAGAGTATACCTTGCATTCTGCTGAGAAATGGCTTTATCAATAGCAGGGATCAAAGCGCTGCTGCCACCAATAATCACAGGGAAAAGACCTTCCTGAAGCAGCATTGCCAGAATATCAGTGAGGCCGGCAATGGTATCGTTGAATGTAACTCCCTGCTTCATGTTACCGAGATCAATTATTTTCGATTTACCAGGGATTTTTGCAAGACGGTACAACTGCTTCCTTATAATGTCAGGGCTGTTCGATGAACCAGCGTTTGGAGAATTTCTTCCTTCAGGAACCCCCAGAATTGCAATCTTGTATTTGCTGATATCTTTGACAGGGGTATTATCGGTATTAACAGCTATATTATGAGGGAATCCGGCCTGTACCGGAAGATGTTCAAAGTCAGGCCCTTCAATACTTACCGGATTAAAATAATCATTCAGGTCCATCATAGTATGTTTTATGAATTCTTTTTAGATTTTCCACTATTTTCAATGATCCTGATACAATCTTCTTTTGTAAGCTTCTCTGCATCTGTATCCTTTGGGAGCCTGTAGTTTTGTTTATCCCTGGTAATATATGGTCCATACCTTCCATTGAGCAACCTGATATCGCCGAAGTCTTTAATCACCTTCTTTTTATCATTTTCATTTTTTTCGACAATGAGCTCAATTGCTCTTTGGGCATTTATTTCATAAGGATCATCCACCCCTTTCTTTAATGAGTAGAACTTGCTGTTATGCCTTACATAAGGTCCGAATTTTCCTATTCCCACAATCATCTCTTTTCCTTCATATTCTCCTAAAGAACGGGGAAGACGGAAAAGATTCAGCGCTTCATCGAGAGTTATAGTTTCAAGCAGCTGGTTTTTTGAAAGACTGGCAAATTTTGGTTTGTTCCCGTTTTCTGTATCGCCTATCTGGGCAATTGGCCCGAATCGACCCATCCTTACTGTCACAGGTTCTCCTGTCTCAGGGTGATTTCCAAGTACCCTTGTTCCTGTCTTTCTCTCTTTTTTCTCAAGGGTGTTAACAATAGTCTTATGGAAGGGAGCATAAAATTTCTTCAGCATTCCAGTCCATTGAAGCTTTCCGAGGGCAATCTTATCAAATTGTTCTTCTATTTCAGCAGTAAAGTGATAGTCAATTATCTCTGAAAAATTCTCAATAAGAAAATCATTGACGATCATTCCAATATCCTGAGGGAAAAGCTTCGATTTTTCTTTTCCTGTTATTTCAGTTTTTGTTGATGTAGCACATTTCCCTTTAGCGAGAGTGATGATTTTGAGTTTTCGGCTGACTCCCGGTCTGTCTTCGCGCAAAACATATCCCCTGTTCTGAATAGTAGATATTGTTGGTGCGTATGTTGACGGACGTCCTATTCCCAGCTCTTCAAGCTTTTTGACAAGGCTGGCTTCAGTATATCTTGGTGGCGGTGTTGTAAATTTCTGAGTGGCAGTAATATTGTCATACTCCAGAGGCATGCCTTTAGTTACAGGAGGAATAACATATTTGTCATCATCAATATTTTCCTGATCAGTCGATTCAGCATAAACCTTCAGGAAACCGTCAAATTTAATAACCTCTCCGTTTGCCTGAAATGTGACGGGGGAGTTATTCATATCTATTGTGATTGAAGTTTTCTCAACTATTGAATCTGACATCTGTGAAGCAATAGTTCTTTTCCAGATCAGTTCATAAAGCTTTTTTTCATTCTGTGCGCCGGCAGTCGTCGGATTGTCGAGATAGGTAGGACGGATAGCTTCATGTGCTTCCTGTGCACCTTTTGCTTTGGTTTTGAACTGACGTGTCTTTGAATAATTTTCACCATATTCCGAAATAATCGTTTCCCTCGACTTTGTCAGTGCAAGTTTGGAAAGATTTGTTGAGTCGGTTCTCATGTAGGTTATCTTACCTGCTTCGTAAAGCTTCTGTGCCACAGCCATTGTCTGGGCTACTGAAAATCCAAGTTTGCGATAAGCCTCCTGTTGCAGTGTTGAGGTGGTAAATGGAGGTGCCGGCGACCTGGTTCCCGGTTTGACTGAAATATTTGCAATTGAATATTTTGAGTCGTTGCACAGTTCAAGAAATTTCACGGCATCTTTTTCATCAGTGAACCTCTTTGAGGCTTCAGCCTTAAGAAAAGCATTCTCACCTGTCAATGGATTGATTAAAAAGAGTGCCGTTACTCTGAAAGATGACTCAGCATTGAAGGCTATAATCTCTCTTTCCCGTTCAACTATAAGACGGACTGCCACTGACTGAACTCTGCCTGCAGAAAGTGACGGTTGTACTTTTTTCCAAAGGACCGGAGAGACCTCAAAACCAACCAGCCTGTCCAGAATACGGCGGGCTTGCTGGGAATTCACAAGGTTCATATCTACCTGCCTTGGTGTTTCAATAGCATTCTCTATCGCATCTTTTGTGATTTCATGAAATACAATTCTTTTTGTTGTGGCAAGATCCAGTTTCAGTACGCAGGCCAGATGCCATGCAATGGCTTCTCCTTCGCGGTCCTCATCAGATGCGATCCATATATTTTTAGAATCGGCAGCAGCTTTTTTCAATTCGCTTACCACTTTCGCTTTCTCTTTCGGGATCTCATAATCAGGAGTAAAATTATTATCAATGTCTATCCCCAGATTTTTCTTCTTTGATAAGTCCCGAATGTGCCCGAAGCTTGAAACAACATGGAAATCTTTTCCTAAAAATTTCTCAATGGTTTTTGCTTTTGCAGGTGATTCAACAATTACAAGATTCTCGATCATTATAAAATGATATTTATTCTTTTATCAGACGGCAAAGTAAATCAATTCAGTTCCAAACTTCAAAATAAACAGTTAAGATTCTTTATTATTTACTATTTTTGGGCAAAATTTCTTAAGTAAATGAAAGGCAATAATAAAGATAGAAAATATCTGATATGGTTTTGGATATTATTCATTTTTCCGTTTACTATAATAATAACTCTGTTTGTCCTTATATCAAAGGGGAAGCTTGGGCCCATGCCTTCTTTTGCAGAACTTGAAAACCCCGAATATTATCTTGCTGCGGAGGTCTATTCTGAAGACGGAGTTCTTCTTGGAAAGATAAGTGTTGAAAACCGTACATGGACTGAATACAAAGATTTATCACCATGGCTTATCAAGGCACTCATTGCGACAGAAGACATACGGTATTACAGGCATTCAGGTATTGATATCCGTGGCCTTGGACGGGCCGCTATACGTACAGTCCTTTTGGGACAGAGCACCGGCGGCGGGAGTACTATTACCCAGCAGCTGGCAAAACAGCTCTATCCGAGAGACACCACCAGAAATTCTGCATTTGTCCGTAATACAAAGCTGGTACTTTCAAAATTCAAGGAGTGGCAGACCTCCATAAAACTTGAGCGCAGCTATACCAAGGAAGAGATAATAACCATGTACCTTAACAAGTTTGATTTTAATTATAATGCAATAGGTATAAAATCGGCCGCAAAGGTATATTTCAATACAACACCCGATTCGCTTAACCTGGAACAGGCAGCAGTCCTGATCGGGATGCTGAAAGGTTCTACCAGGTATAACCCGATAAGGAATTATGATCTGATGCTTAACCGGAGAAACGTTGTCCTTTCACAGATGGAGAAATATGGCTATCTGACCCCTTCTGTAGCTAAAGAAACAAGCAGCCTCCCTATTGAAGTAAATTTTAGCGTTGAGAACCATAACACCGGACTTGCAACTTATCTGAGAGAGTATATCAGGAATACAATGAAAAAACCCGAACCCGACAGAAGCAAATATGTACGGGAATCTTCGTATGAAGATGCAAAGTGGGAATGGGATAATAACCCGTTATACGGCTGGTGCAATAAGAATAAGAAACCCGATGGATCAAATTATGATATATACAGGGACGGGTTAAAAATATATACAACAATTAATTCGCGTATGCAGCAATATGCTGAGGAAGCAGTGATTGAACATCTGTCAAAAAACGAACAGCCGGCTTTCTATAAACGTGCAAAAGGTTTCAAAAATCCGCCATATTCAAATGATCTTTCAAAGAGCGAGGTCGATGAAATCATGAACTCTTCTGTAAGAAGTTCTGACAGATATTATATGATGCGGTCAGCCGGGATCTCAGAAGATTCGATAATGATTGCTTTCAATACCCCGGTTCAGATGAAAGTCTTTTCCTGGAAAGGAGACAGAGACACAATTATGACACCATTGGATTCTATAAGATATTATAAATATTTTATACGGTCATCTTTCATGGTTGAGGACCCTCATAACGGTCATGTTAAGGCTTATGTAGGTGGCCCTGATTTCAGATATTTTAAATATGATGCTGTTACACAACAGAGAAAGCAGGTCGGAAGTACCATAAAACCGTTTCTTTATACCGTGGCTATGCAAAACGGTTATTCTCCGTGTTATGAAGTTGAAAATATTCCCAGATCATTCGATGTTGGTGATTCTACCTTATGGACTCCTAGAAGTTCAGGCCCGAAAGAGTTCCATGGAAAAATGGTCACTCTTGCATGGGGTCTGGCTCAATCGGAGAATTATATTTCTGCATGGCTGATGCAACAGTTTAAGCCTTCTGCTGTGACTGATCTTATGCACAAGATGGGGGTAAGAAGTTTTATCGATCCGGTGCCTTCAATCTTTTTAGGGACCTCCGATATTAAACTGGAAGAAATGGTGGGTGCTTATGGGACATTTGCCAACAAAGGGGTTTATACAAGACCAATGTATGTGACCCGCATTGAAGATAAGAATGGCAATACGATTTCAGAACTCAGCCCGAGAATTGAAGAGGTTCTGAGTGAGGACCAGGCTTATCTGATGATTAATCTCTTGCAGGGAGTTGTAAATACCGGGACAGGGCTCAGGATGAGGAGCGAACCTTACTATTTCAAGAATCAGATGGGAGGCAAAACAGGAACAACTCAAAACAATTCAAATGGGTGGTTCATGTGTGTTACTCCTAACCTTGTAGGTGGTGTCTGGACCGGCTGGGAGGACCAGGCTATACACTTTGAATCACTTCATGAAGGGCAGGGATCGCACATGGCACTTCCGGTTATGGCGAAGTTCCTTAAAAAATTATATTCAGATCCTCAGTTTGCATCGATGGAGACAGATGAGTTTGAGCGTCCTGCCGACTTTAATATGGAACTTGATTGCAACAGGATTAAAAAAGTAAAATCACGCAGGGATAGTTTCCGGAGAGAACGGTATTAATTTAAGGCTATAGAGGCTATAAAGGCTTTAAAGGCTATGGACGCCTTAAAGGCGGTAAAAGCTAAGCGATAGAAAACAGGTTACTCCTCTAAGGATTTTGCTGTCTCTAAATGGTGTTGTGCTTTTTCAACTGAAGAGGGATCTGACCAGGTTTTCGATCTTCCCTACAGGAATTATCTCAATATCTGATCCTTTTATTGATATATTCCTGTGGTACTTTGAAATATATATTTTATTGAAGCCCATTTTGGAAGACTCCCTGATGCGTTGTTCGATACGTGAAACGGGTCTTATCTCCCCTGACAGGCCAGTCTCTCCTGCGAAGCAGATATCTTTTCCGATAGGGATATCAAGATTAGATGATAAAACGGAACTGATAATGGCAAGATCAATGGCCGGATCGTTTACCTTGATACCACCGGCAATGTTCATGAAGACATCTTTTGCACCGAGCCTGAAACCTGCTCTTTTTTCAAGGACAGCAAGGAGCATATTAAGCCGTCTGGCATCAAAACCCGTCGAGCTTCTCTGAGGAGTGCCATATACAGCACTGCTTACAAGGGCTTGTGTCTCAATCAGAAATGGCCTGAGACCATCAATCGTGGCAGCTATTGAAATACCGCTGATGGGTTCATCGTGCTGGCTGATGAACATATCAGAAGGGTCATTGACTTCTCTTAACCCTGTTTCAACCATTTCAAAGATACCTATCTCGGAAGTTGAACCGAATCTGTTCTTTACAGAACGCAAGATGCGGTAGACATAATTATTGTCTCCTTCAAAGTAGAGAACCACATCGACAATATGTTCCAGTACTTTTGGTCCTGCTATGGTACCATCCTTTGTAATATGTCCGATCAAAACGACAGGAGTTCTGGCCATCTTTGAATACTTAAGAAGCTGAGCTGCACATTCACGAACCTGCGAAACCGAACCTGCCGAAGACTCAAGCATACTGTTGCTTATTGTCTGTATAGAATCAATAATCAGCAAACCGGGTTTTATGTTTTCAGCATGTGTCAGGATGCTTTCAAGATCTGTTTCGCTGAGAATATAGCATTGAGGATTTGTTTTTTTCATCCTTTTTGCTCTGGGACTAATT
>Ga0116171_10000637_pt1 | contig 37090 bp, 23 predicted proteins | sample AD_JPNHW2_MetaG_FD_89798 | JGI IMG/M metagenome (GOLD analysis project Ga0116171, IMG submission 89798) | Active sludge microbial communities of municipal wastewater-treating anaerobic digesters from Japan - AD_JPNHW2_MetaG | ecosystem: Engineered > Bioreactor > Anaerobic > Digestate | place... | reverse complement strand
CTGCCAGGATGTTCTTGGTGGAACGGTAATTTTGCTCCAGCCGGAATTTGACACACTCGGCATAATCCTTTTCGAAATCGAGGATGTTGCGGATCTCCGCCCCGCGCCAGCGGTAAATGGATTGATCGTCATCGCCGACCACGCAGATATTGCGATGCTGCGCAGCGAGCATCCGCAGCGCCACGTATTGCGCATGGTTGGTATCCTGATACTCATCAACCAGGATGTAGCGAAACCGGCTCTGATAGTACTCCAGGACGAGGGGGAAGAGTTGAAAGAGTTCGATCGGCTTGATGAGCAGGTCATCGAAATCCATGGCGTTATTTTCGCGCAACCTTCTTTGATAGGCTGCGTACAGGGTGGCGATGATCTGATCCTGCCGGGTATTCGCCATTTGGGCAAACTGGTCAGGGAGGATGAAGGCGTTCTTGGCGCCGCTGATCTTGTAAGCGATCTGTTTGGGCGGAAATTCACTGACGGGAATCTTGAGTTCGTTCAACACACTTTTAATGAGACTGTGCTGATCATCTTCATCATAGATAGCGAAGTTGCTGGCATAATTGAGCCGTTCGGCCTCACGGCGCAGCAGCCGGGCGAACAGGGAGTGAAAGGTACCGATCCACATCCCGGAGATCATCTCGGGGACAAGTTTGCGCACACGTTCGCGCATTTCGCCGGCGGCCTTGTTGGTGAAGGTCATGGCGAGGATTTCGCGCGGTTCGGCTAGGCCGTTGGCGAGCAGCCAGGCGATGCGGTAGGTCAGCACCCGGGTCTTGCCGCTGCCGGCGCCGGCGAGAATCAGCACGGGGCCGTCGCTCCAGGTGACGGCCTGACTCTGGGCGTCATTGAGCTCCGCGGTGAGCCACTCGGGACTCTGGAGGGAATGTTCAGCTGATTTGGTCACCTTAGCGCCTCATGGCCTTGACGCGTTTCCGTTCCTGGTCGAGCACTGTCTTGGCCTTGAGGTGGCCGCGATAGTTAGATGAAAAGGTGTGCCCGCCGTAGGTATCGGCGACAAAAAAGAGATAATCGGTGGCCTCGGGCCGGACGGCGGCGAGGATGGCGGCTTTGCCGGGATTGGCGATCGGTCCGGGCGGCAGGCCGCGATGGCGATAGGTGTTGTAGGGGGAGTCGATTTCCAGATCGCGGAACAGCAAATGCCGCGGTCCGTCGGGAAGCAGATACTGTATGGTCGGATCGGCCTGCAAGGGGATACCCAGGCGGAGCCGGTTATGATAGACCGAGGAAATCGCCGGCATCTCGTCCTCCCGCTTGGCCTCAGCCTGGATGATCGAGGCCAGGGTGAGCATTTCCCCGGTCGTGAATCCCATCTCCTGTGAGCGTGCATACAAGGTATCCCATACCGTCCTTTTAAACTGCTGCACCAGCGGCGTGATGACCTGGGTTTCGGTTGAGCCATAGGGGAAGAAATAGGTCTCCGGCAGCAGATAGCCCTCGAGGTTGTCCGCACCGATGCGGAATCGTGCCGTGAAGCTGCTGTCGCGGGTCAGCTGGACAATGCGACTCGAATCCAGCCCCATCTCGCGGCGAAAAATGCCGGCAATGCGCTGAACAGTGAGGCCTTCCGGGATGGTCACTTTGGTCAGGATCTGCGGGCCCTCGGTCAGAGCGAGGATCGCGCGCTTGTTAGAGACCGGCCGCGGAATGCGGAAATGGCCGGCGCGCAGTGCGCCTCCCTTGTTCAATAGTTTCAGGGCCAGCTTGAAGCGGTTGGCGCTGCCGATCACTTGAGCCCGTTCAAGCATCACTGCAATGGAGTCCGGTGGCGTGCCGAATTTTATGCGGATGTCCGCGGTCTGGCCTTGTGGCGGCTGCGCCAACGGCCAATGCAGCACATAGAGCAGAGGTACGAGTGCGGCGAGGATGAAACAAGCCAGCAGCACGGTCAGCGCCTTGCGCAGGGAGAAATGCAATACCTTGGTTTCCATAGAATTCCGGATAATGAACGGTCCGCCCTTGAGCTTCTGACCGGGAGGGTCAGAGGATCAGAAAACAGTCGTACAGCGCATGGGTCCAGCCGGCAATGCCCAAACCCCGGAGCTGGTAGATCAGGCAAAAGAGAATGCCGGCCAGAAAGCGGTAAATAGCCGCATACCATGAAAAGCGTTCGGCGCCCATATAGTGGGCCGCCGAAAAAAGGGCCGATGAGAAAGCGGCACAGATCATAAAGATCGCCGCGGGATGGGCACGCGTCGTATTGGTCATGACCCACGCGGTGCCGGCGAACAGGAACAGCCGGAAGATGATCTCCTCGTAGACTCCGGCGCCCAGGGCCAGCATCAGATTGGCATGAAAGGAGCGCCCGTTGCCGACCGCCAGCATCAGATGTCCGGTGATGGTGGTGAGTACATAGGTCAGGAGCAGGGCATAGACCACGCTTTCGATCACGGCGTAAAAGAAATACTGCGGCTCGAGGCGAGTTCCTTTGCGACGCAGCACGATCGCCGCGCCGATGACCAGGAGCAACCCGATGCCGAGATAAAACGGGCTGTGCACTCCGACGAGGGAAAGCAATGTCCGCAGGATGACGTCGCCGCCGTTGCGCACCTGACTCATATGATCCCGGTTCGCAGCGAGGGTCAGATATTCATAGCCCAGCAGCAGTGGCAGCATGGCGATCAAGCCGAACGCCAGGGTGCGCGAACTTTGATAGTAACCAGCTTTTTTACGCCACGACTTGACCATCCCGATCCCATCTCTCCAGAGCATAAAATTTAGGTATTATTTATCATTTTCGCAAGTATTCCCGGACAATAAACAGGGTACCCCCCGAAATCTCGTTCCCACCTGACATCTTGCGCCGTGTACCCCCCCCCGAAATCTCGTTCCCACCTGACAGAAAGCCGGGTGGGACCCAGATTTTGGGGGGGTCATGTTCCCGGACAATAAAAAGCCTCCGCCGAAGCGGAAAGCTTCGCGCGAAGGCAGCTTGAGCCGCAGGGGTTCAACGAACGGCAAATTCGCCCTGCAAGCCTTCCTGACAATTGGGGCCGATCCAGAGCTGAAAGCGTCCGGGTTCGACGACATAGCGGTTCTCGGCGTTATAAAAGCCCAACTCATCGGGTCCCAGGGTGAAATGGAGCGTAGCAGACTCGCCCGGCCGCAAATGGATCCGCCGGAATCCCTTCAGTTCGCTGACGGGGCGGGTGCTGCTGCCGACCAGATCGCGGACATACAATTGCACCACCTCGTCCCCCGCCCTGCTGCCGCTGTTCCTGACCTCAATGCTGGCCTGGAGCATGGCCGCCGGCCCGATTTCCTTTTTATCAAGCTGAAGGTTGGCATAATCGAAACGGGTATAACTCAGGCCATAGCCAAAGGGATACTGCGGCGTTGCAGGGATATCGATATAGCGGCTGGTGAATTTGGTATCAGCGGTCGGTCGTCCGGTGGCCTTGCAGTTATAGTACAGCGGAAGTTGGCCGACCGCGCGCGGCCAGCTTACCGGGAGACGTCCTGATGGATTGTATTCGCCGAAGAGCACATCGGCGATCGCCTGTCCGGACTGGGTGCCGCCATGCCAGGCCATCACAACGCCCGGGAGAGTCTCGGCTATCCAGGGAATCGTCAGCGGCCGTCCAGCCAGGAGCACGGCGATAACGGGTTTGTGCGTCGCGGCCAACGCCCGGAGCAGTTCTTCCTGCACACCCGGCAGACCGAGCTGACCGCGGCTGCCGGCTTCGCCGCTCATCGCGGCGCTCTCGCCGACGGCGGCGATGATCACATCCGCCTGCCTTGCCGCCGTCACCGCGGCGGCAAGGCCGGAGCGGCGCGTGCTCTCGATATCGCAGCCGGCGGCTGAGATGATCCGGACCTGGGGCCCCAGAGAGCGGCGAATGCCCTCCAGTACCGTCACGACACGGCTGGAGTCGCCCTCGCAGCGCCAGGTGCCGAGCAGATCGGCTTTGGCGCCGGCCAAAGGTCCGATGACCGCCACCGTACCGATCTTTTTGTCGAGGGGCAGCAGATTCCGCTCATTCTTGAGCAGGACGATCGACTCGCGCGCCATTTTCAGCGCCACCTCGAGGTGTGCCGGGGCGAGCATGGCCTCTTTTTCGCGTTGGGGATCGGCGTAGGGATGCTCGAAGAGTCCGAGGAGCATTTTGATGCGCAGGATGCGGCGTACGGCTTCATCGATCACCTCCAGCCGCAGCTGGCCGGTTTCGGCCAGGTGCAGGAGGCTCTGCTGATAGCAGTGGCTCTCCATGTCCATATCGACACCGGCGTTGAGGCTTTTGAGCGCGGCCTCGGCGCAGTCAGAGGCGACACCATGGGGGATGAGCTCGCCGATCGAATTCCAGTCGCTGACCACAAATCCCCGGAACCCCCACTCCTGGCGGAGGATGCAGTCAAGCGTGAAGGGATTGGCCGAAGCCGGCGTGCCGTTGAGGTCATTAAAGGCGCTCATCAGGGTAGCGGCTCCTGCGTGCACACCCGCTGCAAAAGGCGGCAGGTAGATATTTCGCAGGGTGGGTTCGGAAATATCTGTGGTATTATAATCGCGTCCGCCCTCTGCGGCGCCATAGCCGACGTAGTGTTTCAGGCAGGCGGCGATGCGGTCCGGAGCGGCAAGGTTGCTACCCTGGAAGCCATGGACGCGGGCGATGGCCATTTGGCGGCCAAGGAAGGGATCTTCGCCGGCTCCTTCAGCGATCCGGCCCCAGCGCGGATCCCGGGCGATATCTACCATGGGAGCGAACGTCCAATGAACACCCGCGGCGCGGGCCTCGCAGGCGGCGACAGCGGCGGTCTGCTCCGCCAGCTCGGGATCCCAGCTGGCAGCTTCAGCGAGGGGGATGGGAAAGATGGTTTGATATCCGTGGATGACATCGAGCCCAAAGAGGATAGGGATCCCGAGTCGGGAGTTTTCCACGGCCAGCTTTTGCAGGGTATTGGTCTGGGTTGCGCCGCGGACATTGAGGAACGAACCCGCCGCGCCCTTTTTCGCCATTTGCAAAAAGGTGTCGTCGAGACTGCCGTTGTACTGCTGCAGCTGGCCGATTTTCTCCTCCAGGGTCATGCGGCCGAGGAGCTCCGCGACCCGGTTGTCGATATCCGTCCCGTACCCTGGAATCTGGCCATACAGGGCCAGGGGGAGGAACAGCAAGAGGGCGTAAAGCGACAGGCGGAACAGGCGCATGGCGATTATCCTCTGGGAGTGAGTTCGGGTTTGAAAATGACCGTGGCGAGCGGGGGCAGCACCAGATTGACCGAGCAGGGACGGCCGTGAAAGGGGATCTCTTCGGTATGGAGGCCGCCGTAATTGCCCTTGTTGGTGCCCCAATAGTCCGCCGAATCGGAATTGAAAATTTCACGATAAAAACCATGCCAGGGGACACCGATGCGATAGGCTTCACGGTAGACCGGCGTAAAGTTGCAGACGAAAACCAGGGTATCTTCGGGGCGATCGGTCTTGCGCATGAAGGTGATGATGCTGTTGTCCGAGTCCTGGAAATCGATCCATTCAAATCCAGCGGGATCGAAATCGACCTGATGCAAGGCAGGTTCCCGGGAATAGAGGTGGTTGAGGTCGCGGACCATCGCCTGGAATTTCTGATGCGGCTCGTATTGCAGCAGATGCCAATCCAGGCTGCGGCTTTCTGACCATTCCTGCCACTGGCCGAAATCGGAGCCCATGAAGAGGAGTTTTTTGCCCGGATGGCCCATCATAAAGGCGAGGAGGGTGCGCAGGTTTGCGAAGCGCTGCCAGAAATCGCCGGGCATTTTATCCAGGAGGGAGCGTTTGCCATGCACAACCTCATCGTGACTGAGCACGAGGACGAAATTTTCGTGAAAGGCATAGAGCAGCGCAAAGGTGATCATGTTGTGGTGATATTTGCGATGGATGGGCTCTTTGGAAAAGTAGGTGAGAAAATCATTCATCCAGCCCATGTTCCACTTCAGGTTAAAGCCGAGGCCGCCGAGATAGGTCGGGCGCGAAACGCCTGGCCAGGCGGTGGATTCTTCAGCGATGGACATGATGCCGGGGAAATAGGAGAAGAGGGTTTCGTTGAGTTTTTTAAGGAAATCGATCGCCTCGAGATTTTCGCGACCGCCGAAGGCGTTGGGGATCCACTCCCCCGCCTTGCGGGAATAATCGAGATAGAGCATGGAGGCCACGGCGTCAACGCGGATGCCATCGATGTGGTACTTGTCGAACCAGAACAGGGCGTTGGCCAGGAGGAAATTGCGCACCTCGTTACGGCCGAAATTGAAGATGAGAGTGCCCCAATCCTTGTGTTCGCCCAGGCGCGGATCCGCATGTTCGTACAAGCGGGTCCCATCGAAAAAGGCCAGGCCATGTGCATCTCGGGGGAAATGGGCCGGCACCCAATCGACAATGACGCCGATGCCTTGCTGGTGCAGGTAATCGACCATATACTGGAAATCCGCCGGAGTGCCAAAGCGCGAGGTCGGCGCGAAATAGCCGGTAACCTGGTAGCCCCAGGAGGCGTCGAGGGGGTGCTCGGCGACCGGCAGCAGCTCGATGTGGGTATAGCCCATATCCTTGCAGTATTCCGCCAGCTGCTGTGCCAGCTCGCGATAGGTCAGGAAACTGTAGCCTTCCTCGACATGGCGCCGCCAGGAACCGAGATGGACCTCATAGATGGAGACCGGCTGCTTGAGCACATCCTTATGGCGGCGGTTTTCCAGCCATTCCTGATCGTGCCATTCAAAGCTGCTGATGTCGGCGACAACCGAGGCCGTCTTGGGACGCTGTTCATGCTGGAATCCATAGGGATCGGCCTTGAGGTAGATATTGCCGTTCTGGTCCTTGACCTCGTATTTATAGACTTCACCGGCGGCGATATCCGGTATAAAGAGCTCCCAGATGCCCGAGCTGCCCAGGACGCGCATTTGATGCTTGCCGCCGTGCCATTGGTTAAAATTGCCGACGATGCTGACATTGCGGGCGTTGGGGGCCCAGACGGCAAAATAGACGCCGGAGACATCATTGAGCACGGTGGGATGGGCGCCCATCTTTTCATAGATCTTGTGATGATCGCCCATGCCAAAAAGATACAGATCCATCTCCCCCATTTGCGGCAGAAAGAAATAGGGGTCATGGACATAGCGTTCGTGACCGTTTTCGGCAATGACGTGCAACTGATACGCATGCAGTGCGGTCCAATCCGGCAGAAACACCTCAAAAAAATGGGGATCGTGAACGCTTTGCATCGGATACTCCACCCGGCTCTGCGGATCACGCACATACGCGCTGCGGGCGTCCGGAAGCCAGGCGCGAATCACCCAGACATTTTGCCCATCGACCTCCACCTGATGCGGGCCGAGAATGGTAAAGGGATCATGGTAAAGATTGCGGGCGATGTGATGGACCTGTTCTGCGGTGACGCTGCTCGTGCCATTCTGCTGCTTCATAACCAGGCCAGCCTCATGCTTTGGAATCGAATGGTGTGCGTTTGTGTTACCCTGATTGCGACGGATCAGTTGCGAAAGAAAACCGCTCCCAGACTGACCATGTAATCGATGCCCGTCTCTTTGGTCGATACCTTCTCCTGTACGGTCACCACCTTGGGAATATTTTGCAGTTTGAAACCGAAATCGAGATTCACGCCGATACCGAGATCGATGAGAACGCCCGTCGACAGGTTCCATCCCAACTTGCTCTGGCCATTGCTGGAATTGGAGTAGGGATAGTAGTCATAGTAATAGCTGTAATAATCCTCATAGCTGGTCACTGTGTGGTAGTAATAAAAGCCGCCCAGAGCGGCCAGGTAAGGCGTGACCCGGCTGATGGCATAGGTCAATTGCGGCCCGAGGGAGATCTGAAAGGATTCATTGCGGCGGGTGACGAAATAATAACCGTTTGAGGACATTTCACTATTGCGGCGCTCGCCGTAGGAGAGATAGCCCAGATCACTGCGCAGGGCAAAATGGGGCGTGAGACGGTAAAAGGCTTTGCCGCCGATCCCCTCGCCGTCCCGGGAGAGATTGTCAAATCCCTGCTGCGGCAGCGAGACCAGCAGGTGGGCGCCCAGTCCCCACTTTTCGGATTGCATTTGCGCACCAGCCATCCCGGACCACAGAAACAGAAAGAGCAAAAGAACCATTTTTCGCATAGGAACTCCACAGGCTTGAGATCGACTCCAATGCTCGTCAGGCATCGTACTCCCCGGCGCTGACTGCAGCAATTTACAAAATCGCCCTTTGTTATCCAAATGATTTTACGAACCCGGCGATGCTTGCTTTTAATCTTCGAATTGGTTACATTGCATCGGCTTGGCACCGGTCTATTTAACTCGGTGCGGCGCGTTTCGGTTTCATTTCCTCCTCATGGCAACTTTTCGAGGCAGCCCTATGACAGCAGCATCCATCGTCCTGAAGCCGGGGAAAGAGCATGTGATCCTGCGTGGGCATCCCTGGCTCTTTTCCGGTGCCATCGCCCGCATCGAGGGCAAACCCCGCAACGGGGGGATCGTGCCCATCTGCCGGGCAGACGGCACCCCGTTCGCCCAGGGGGCCTATAATCATAGCAGCGACATTGCGGTACGCATCATCAGCCTGGATCCAAATAGAGAGATCGACACCGCCTTTTGGCGCGATCGCATCCATAAGGCCGTGGCTTTGCGTAAACATCTCCAGCCGCCGGAGACCACCGCGATGCGGATGATCAATGCGGAAGGGGACGGTCTGCCGGGCCTGGTCGTCGATCGCTATGGCGATTTTCTGGTGATCTCCATCGCGACGCTGCTGCTGGACCGGCTGCGTGAAACCCTTTGTGAGCTGCTCATCGTCGAAATGGCACCCGCCGGGATCTATGAGCGCAGTGAAGGCCGGGCACGGCAGCGCGAGGGCCTGGACACGCGCTCCGGGATGCTCTGGGGTGAGCCTCCACCGCAACAGCTCGAAATCAGGGAGAACGGTCTGCGCTTTCAGGTGGATCTGATCGAAGGCCAGAAGACCGGCTTTTTCATCGATCAGCGCGACAACCGGAGTCTGGTGGAGAGCATCAGCCGCAATTACCGGGTGCTGAACTGTTTCGCCTACAGCGGCGGATTCTCCCTGTATGCAGTCCGCGGAGGAGCGCTCAAGGTCACCTCGGTGGAACTCTCGGCACACGCGTGCGGCATGTGCCGGGCCAATCTGCTGCTCAACCGTTTTGATCCCGAGCATCATCCGGTCATCACCGCAGATGTCTTTGATTATCTGCGCTCCGGCAAGGAGCTCTTCGATCTGATCGTGCTCGATCCTCCGGCTTTCGCCAAATCGCAAAAAGATGTTCAGCGCGCCAGCCGCGGCTATAAGGAGATCAACCTGCAGGCGATCAAGCGGCTCGAGCCGGGCGGCTTGCTGGCCACCTTCTCCTGCTCCAACCATATCGACAAAACCCTCTTCACCCGGCTGGTTCTCGCTGCCGCGGCCGACGCCGGCCGCAGTGTGCAGCTGGTGCGCGAACTGGCCCCTGGCGGCGACCATCCTGTGCTGCTGGCGCATGAAGAGGGACGCTATCTCAAGGGTCTACTGCTGCGGGTACAGTGAGACCGGGTCCACCGGATCCTGAATGGACACGGTGCGGATCCATTCCCAAGCTGCTGCGGGTGCAGTGAGAACCCTTCGTACCCCCCTCCCTCGTCCTGAGGGTTAAACACCGCAAAGGAGAAAAATGACTCCCCTCGCCTGGTCCACGCTGACCATCGGCCTGATTCTGGGCTTTCTGCTGACCTTTCTGGTAAAAAGCTGGCGTCTGCGCAGTGCGCGCGAGCTGGCCGAAGAGGTTTATCGCGCCAGCGAGAGCCAGAATGCCGCCCGTATGCAGGCCGTCTATGACCAGATGAAAGGCGCTTTTGGCACCCTTTCACTTGAGGCGCTTTCACGTTCCTCCAACGAATTCATCAAGCTGGCGCAGGCGCGGCTTGGGAGCGAGCGGGAATACACCAGCCAGGCGCTTGAGGAGAAAAAGCAGCTCATCGACCGCCAGTTGCTGCAAATGAGCGGCGCGCTCGAGCAAATCGGGGTGCTGATGCAGAGTCTGGAGAAGGACCGCGCGGAAAAATTCGGCGAGCTGGCGCAGCAGCTGCAGGCATCGACGGCCCAGACCACCGCCCTGATGCACGCCACCACCACCTTGCGCGAGGCTCTGGTGAACAGCAAGACCCGCGGCCAGTGGGGTGAACGCATGGCAGAGGACGTGCTGCGCATGGCCGGATTCATTGAAAACATCAATTACAGCAAGCAGAAGACCGCCGGATCAGGCCGCACCCGCCCCGACTTTACCTTCCATCTGCCGCAGAATTTGCTGCTGCATATGGATGTCAAGTTTCCTCTCGACAATTATATGCGCTATCTGGATGCCGCCACCGAAATAGAAAAGGCGCGCCACAAGGCCGACTTTCTCCGTGACGTCAAGCTGCGTATCAAGGAGATCACAACCCGGGAGTATATCAACAGCGAGGATCATACCCTCGACTATGTCCTGCTCTTCATCCCCAATGAACAGATCTATGGCTTCATCCAGGAGCAGGACCAAAGCATTTTCGATGAGGGGCTAAAACAGCATGTGATTGTCTGCTCGCCTATGACCCTTTTTGCTGTCCTGGCGGTGGTGCGGCAGTCGATCGACAATTTTGCCCTCGAAAAAACCTCTCTTGAAATTTTGCAGCTGCTCGGGACGTTTCGCAAACAGTGGGAAGAGTTTGTCAAAAGGATGGAAGGCCTGGGCAAGAGTCTCCATGCTGCCCAGGCCGATTACGAAGCGCTGGTGACGACACGGCGGCGGATGCTGGAGGCGCCGCTGCAAAAAATAGAGAGCCTGCGCGGCCGAGATGTCGCCGCTGCTGCGCTGCCCCCGGCGGCGCAGATGGAGGAAGGGAGAGAAACGCCGCCTTGATTCACAGCGCGGCCGCTGCCGCGCGCAGAAATCAAAAAATTCCTATCGCTACTATTCGAACAATCACAGCTGTGAATCACAATGCCGCCGCCGCACGCAGAATTCAAAAAATTCCTATCGCTACTATTCGAACAATCACAGCTGTGAATCACAATGCGGCCGCTGCGCGCAGCAAGACGGCCCAATCCTTTCCTGGTGTTCCCGGTGGCCCGATGGCCTTCTTGCCTCCCCCCTGCACAAATTCTGTCTCGCCCGTGAAATCGCCTGTGCGCGGATCGAACCAGCGTTCTTCGAGCCGTCCCGCCGCGCCGCGCAGATCCAGTTGAACCATCCCGCCTTTAGGCAAATAGAGTGCGTAGATCTCACCGGGTTTGCACAGGCAGTATCCCGTACCGGAACTGATCAGATCGTCGCAATTCTCCATCTCCACGAACGGCAGCCCGCGGAAAAAATTCAGGGCGTTGCGGCTGTCGTGCCAGAGCGGCTCGAAGGGGCGCCAATCGCGGAGGTGCGCAGCTGTGCCACCATCATCCGCCGCCGCATACCATTCCACCCCGGCGGCGCCGGCCATCAGCGGGCCCCACAGCGCCTCCCGACGCAACTGGTCTACGGCACCGTTTGCGAGGGCTGTCCCGGTGGAACCCGGCAACGCAGCCAGCGCCGAGACCGCCCAGACCAGTCCGCGCCGGTCGACGATATGGCGGTACTGCAGCACCAGGGTATGCAGGTCCTGACTGGGGCCGCGCAGCAATGCGGCGGTATATTTCGAGCCGGTGGTCAGCAACTCGCTGAATTCACCGCTGTTGCGAAAGAGGAGGGGATGCAAATAGGGATCGGTTTCATAGAAATACTGGGCCATGTCGAGGCGCTGATCCGCGGACTGTGGACGTGAAGCAGCGCTTTCCGGGGATGGGGCGGCCGCGGTAGACTCGCCCAGATCCCAGATCAAACCGGGGTGATGGGCGAAGCGGGAGATGAGAATGCGGTAGTAGAGCCTTCGTGTTGTATCGAGGTTGCCCCCGTCCAGGAGGCTCTGGTTGGCCCCCTCCTGGGTGCGCAGCTGCAGTACAAGTCCCAGAGAGTTGGCGTGCTCCATCACGATTTCCCATTGGTCCAGCCGGGAGATATCGAAACGTAACCGCTCCTCTCGCCCGGTGTAGGGAAAGACCTGACCGTTGGCACCGGTCATATCCAGGGTCAGGACTGAGAGGCCGTTCAGCCCCTGGGCGGCGAGATAGTTGAGTGCGCCGATGGCTCCTTTGCCGCGCTCGCCATGCCAGACCGGATCGCCCGGATGCCAGTCCTGGACATGGGCCTCCCCCCCACTGATGCGTGCATCGCCAGGACCGCTGCTTGCCGGCACCGCATCGAAATCAGCAGCGGCCAAAAACCGGTCATCGGCAGCGCCCATCCGAAGCAGATATTCTCCATTTTCGGCGCAGCGCCAGTAGCGCTGATTGTAGAATTCAAGGCGACCCTTACCGCGGAAATCCCGGCCGGTTTTGTCGCTCGCTTCAACCATGAATTTACCCTGAGCGGTATCGAACCAGCCCGCTTTGGGGAGGGATTCCGGCTCATAGCTGAGGGCCGCTTCCTTGCCTTTGCGGAAGGTGGCGTACCAGGACCATTCGCCCTCTTCGTCCGGGCAGAAATGGACGCGCCATTTGTTGCCCGACGCGGCGGAGCTGTTTCCGGCATCGCCATCGCCGGCAAAATAGCCGGGAACGGTAAAGGCATGGTCGCCTTTGCGAAAGGTGACATCGAAACGATAGTCGAGAAAGGGGTTGGGGTCAGATTGTTCGCTGCACTTCGGACCGGTGAAGGTCAGAGTGATGGTATGCCATTTTTTCAAATTCCCGGACACAGCCGGCGGCCGGCCCGATTGACAAGCGACCAGGGGCAGCAGTAGAAGAACCGGAAGAAGGGGCAAAATACGTTTCATGAGGCTCCTTTACAGGGTGGATCCGTGAGATGAAACGGCCAGCGTGCCATGCCGGCGGCTAGAATCCCGCATTGAAAAGCGGCAGGACGCGCAGGTATTTCGGGTTTTCGTGGACGATATTGATCACACCGATCTGCAAACCCCGCAGGCGTTGGGCCAGGTTCACCAGTCCGATCGAGAGGCCGGTCTGCGTGCCCTGGATATAGTTGAAGGAGCTGACGCTGAGCAGGCTCATCCGTCCCTCCTTGAAACCGCGAATGGTGCCCAGGGCGAGTTGAATGCCCTGCAGATCCTTGCCGCCGATGGTCAGGCCTGCCAGGGTGAGGCCCTGGATGGTCGGACTGCCTGCGCCGAGACCGGCGATGGTGATGCCCGACAGCGTCTGGCCGGCGCCCGCGCCAAATCCGGCGATGGTGATGCCCTGGATCGATTCGCCGGCACCCACCCCAAAACCGCCGATGGTGATGCCCTTGATCGAACCACCGGCCCCGACTCCGAATCCGCCGATGGAGATCCCGGCAAGCGTCCCCCCTGCGCCAATGCCCATGCCGGCGATTTGCAGGCCCGCCACATCATCTCCGCCGCCGACGCCGAAGCCGGCGATGGAAATTCCGCAAAGATCGCCACCGGCACCAAAGCCGAGACCCGCGATATTCACGCCGCTGACACGGCCGCCGGCGCCACCACCCAATCCGGCGATCGTGATGCCAGTGAGGTCATCGCCCGCTCCGGCGCCCAGTCCGGCGATCTGGATCCCGCTCATCGATGCGCCCGAGCCCACCCCGAGCCCGGCCAAGGTTACGCCGCGCAGATCATTCCCGCTGCCCACCCCAAGCAAGGCCGCCGAGATACCCTCAAGCTTCCTCTCCGCAATGATGCCGAGGACGCCCGCCTGGATACCCGCCAGATCGCCTCCTCCCGGCATCAGTCCCAGAGAAAGGCCGCGAATTTCCGCGTTCTTGTTGGTGCTGTCCGGTTTCCACAGGGTAACATTGATACCGTGGACATAGTTCACATCGTGATCGCGATAATTGAACCGCAAGCCCGTAAAAGAGCGCGAATTGCCAAAACTGATCCCCCAGCTGCGGCTGGGGAGATCAAGGCTCTGTGCTCCAGCAATGAGCGGCGTCAGGGCGATTATCGCAGCAAAGAGGCCAGGCAGGTAAAACCTGAAACTCGATTTGAGGGACTTCATGGCACCATTCTCCCAGGTTTGAGGACCTTTCAGCTGATATACGACGGAATACTCCGCAGGTTACAGCATGGCCGGACCTGGCCCGATTTTTCCACGTCCCATGCGGCTTTAATAGCAGCCTCCAGAAACGCGGGGCGCACATTTATGTTGGATTTCCTCGGATTAATTCTGTATATTACCCAATTGCGACGTATTTTAACAAATGTCCGTCACAAAATCAATCGAATTATCCGCCTGCTGCGCCCCACGTCCCCCAGCACACCGGTTGTGCCGGTTTCTTTGCTGAACATACCGGGATTCTGCTGGCCGTCCGCAAGAAAAGCTGCGCTTAGGGTGTTCAATAGTAGATGAGTTAGATGACTTCTTTTCCTCATACGGGATGGCTCCTGTGAACAAATTGACTCCCACATCCACCATACGCTGGCTGGTGGCAGCAGGTGTGCTGCTTTTGGGGATTCTGTTGCCCTTTCGCATTCCCTATACCATAAAAACGATCGGCAAGATCCAGCCCCGGCGGGAATGGCTCGTCATCCGCGGCGACGATGGCCAGATCTCGACGCAACTCTGGAATCATGGAACGGGGCTGGCTGAACGCATGACAGTTACCCAGATGCTGCGCGGCGATGCCGCCGATTTCAGCCTTTTGCCCTCGGTTCTGAATTCGCAGAAGGTCATGGCGGGGGACACCATTGCTGTGCTGCGTTCAGCAGACCTGGCACAATCCCTGGCCAGCAAAGAGGGTCAACTCGCAGCAGCACAAGCCTCCCTGCAGGTTCTCCGGACCGGCGAAAAACGGCCGCTGGTCGAGGAGGCGCAGCATCAACTCGAACAAGCGGTGCTGCAAGCCGGGGAGCAAAAACGGATCGTTGCGCGTCTGGCCGCCCTGCGCAGCAAGCAGCTGGTTTCGGACCAGGAGTATGAGCAGGCCTTTGCCGCACAGCAAACCCGCGAGGCGGAGATTGCCATCGCCCGATCCCGGCTTTCCTCCTTGCAAACCGGCGCCAAAGCGGAGGAGATCGGCCTCATGCAGGCGCAAATCCGCAGTCTGGAACTCGAAATCGCGGCGCTGCGGCAAAAATCCGCGAATTATTTTCTTTGTGCGCCCTTTTCCGGGCAGCGCCTGCATCATATTGCCTCTGATACCTTGCTGGCGGTTGCCGAGACGGACTCGATTATTCTGACGATGCCCGTGCGCGCTCGGGAGCTGGCCATGCTCAAGGGCGGCGAGGTGGTAGAGGTGGGCAATGGTGATCGCGAGGTCCGCGGCAGGGGCCATTTGATCTTCATCAATCCGGTGCTCGAACTGCTGAACGGCGAGCAGGTTTTCTGGGCGGTTGCACGGATCGACGAGTCGGAAGGTCTGGTACCGGGAATGTTCCTCAAATCGGAAATCCGCGGCACGCCGCTCAGCAAGTACCGGTTTCTCCAGCGCTTTCTGGAATAACATCGGTGCTGCGTTACGAGTTCAAATATCTCATCCCTTGCCGGCGTATCGATGCCCTGCGCCGCCGGCTGATGCCTTTTGTCCAGGAGGACAAGTTTGCCAGGCGCATGGCGGACCATCAATACACCGTGCGCAGTGTTTATTATGAAAACCGCACTTTTCGCTGTTATCATGACAAGCTGGCGGGTGTGGAACGGCGTTTCAAACTGCGCATCCGCGGTTATAACCAGCCGCTGCCGGGCAGTTATGTTTTTCTGGAAGTCAAGCGCAAAAATGGTGTATTTATCGGCAAGAACCGGGCGCCGGTTCCCTGGCAGGAACTGCCGCTGCTCCTGAGCGATCACGATATCGAGCGTCATATCCTCGAAAAACGCGGCTTCGAGGAGGGCCGGAATGACGCCCGCCAGTTTTTCTATCATCTTGTCGCACATGCGATGCAGCCCGCCATTCTCATTGTATATGAACGGGAGGCTTTTTTCGCCACCTTTGATCGCCGCATCCGCTTGACCTTCGACAAGAATATCCGTTTTCGTCCAGCCGCCACTGCGGATCTTTTATTTGAGGAGCACAAACTGGCTCCCCTCCACCGAGATCACTTTGTGTTCGAACTCAAGTTTCATGACAGCCTGCCGGAATGGCTGATGGATATCGTTTCCGAATTTGCACTGCAGCGCATGGCCATCTCAAAATATACGCTCTCCCTGGACAAGGCGCAAAGATCGCATCCGTTCATCCACCAGATCGCCGGAACGGGTGATGCGAGGCCGGCCCTGCTGCGGATGAGCACGAGAGGCTTCCATGACCCGGCGGCACTTCTCAGGGAGGCATAGCACACTTTCATGTTGCAGGAATTCAGCACCATTTTTGTCAGCACGCTCTCGTTCGAACAGGTGGCCGTCAATCTTGGCTTTGCCCTGGTCTGCGGATTGGCCATCTCGTGGGTCTACCGGCTGACCTATCGCGGCCCCGGCTTCGCGATCAGTTTTGTTCACGCCCTGATCTATCTGGCGATGATCACCGCCGTGGTCATAATGGTCATCGGCAACAACCTCGCGCGTGCCTTCGGACTGGTCGGGGCGATGTCGATCATCCGATTCCGTACCGCCGTCAAGGACACCGCGGATATCGTCTTTATCTTTTTCAGCCTCGCAATCGGCATGGCGGCCGGGGTGGGCATGCACCTGTTGGCCATCGGGGCCACTATGCTGATCAGCCTGGTGATGCTGCTCATGACCAAGAGCTCGGCGGTTTTTCCCCTGGGGCGTAAATTCCTGCTGCAGCTCGCCCTCATCAGCGAGAACCCGGGCGAAGTGCCCTACGAAGCGATTCTCAGACAATACTGCCGCACTCACAAATTGATCAACCTCAAGACAGAGGAAGAGGAAGGCCTCTACGAGATCTCCTTCTATGTGGACCTGCGTGATGAACAAAAGCACTATGAGATGATCAGGGAACTGCGGAAACTGACGGGCATGCAGCGGGTGAATCTCTTTTACGATGAGGAGGCTGTCTGAGGCGGCGTTAAAAGTATCGCCCGGATGCCGCGAGCGGCTGAAGGATTTCCGGGCGATAGTAAAAAGGCCGTCTGATGCGGCGTTAATCCTGCTGCCCGGATGCCGCGAGCGGCTGAAGGATTTCCGGGCGATAGTAAAAAGGCCGTCTGCGGCTTCCTCCGTTCTCTACGCTCCAAAATACCGCGTTTTCATCTCCAGGGCCGGCTGAAAGTCCGGCTTTTCGTGGAGGATATCCTCCACCACTCTCCTGGCGAAATCCATCCGTTTGAGGGCAATGAAAAAACCGGCAAGGTCGAATTTGGCCTCGAGCCGCTGTGCTGCTGTCAGGTCGGGCGCAACGATCGCTTCCTGAATCGTTTGAATCGCTGATGCTTTTTGATTGAGGCGCCACTGTACCAGCGCCAGCCGGTAACAAATCCATCCTTTTTTACCTGAGTCGAGAGGCGTGGCTATCCAGGCCTTTTCCGCACGGCTCCATTCCCCCTCCTGCTCATAGCTTTCGGCGATCTTGATCCAGGGTTCCGGCCGCTCGGGATAATAGCTGAGGACCGCCCAAAACTCCTGCCGTGCGTCCTCCGCATCGCCGCGTCGAGCTAGGGTATCCGCCATGTCATAGTGGGCGCGGACCCAGTTATGGTGGTTGAGGAGAAAGTCCAGTGCCACCTGCGCCGCGGCCGGCGATCCGTGGGGCTTGTAGCGGTCATACTCGACCGGCTGGTTGGCGAAGGGCCAGCGGTGCAGCAGCTTGAAGATGCGCAGCATGCCGATATCCCAGTCGAGATCGGTCACGGCGAAGGGGGTGATCCGGGTGCGGACGCCGGAGGCGTCCGGAGCGAGGAGATGGGCGCGGTTGATGCCGGCCAGAAAGGTCTGCGCCATCAGCTGATATCCCACCGGGTTGGGATGGAGATGATCGCAGATCATTTCGTTGCCGGGGATGCCTCCGGGTGATGCGGATGCAAAGACAGCCGCGATATCCACCAGTATGGCCCCTTTATCGCGTGCCGTCTCCGTGATAATCCGGTTCACCTCACTGCTGGCCCGGAACCGGACCAGATCCCGATCACGGGCGGCGGAAAAATCAGCCTGTGCCGTGAGAGAGTCGCCCAGCGCCAGATGGATTCTGCCGGCGCGAAAGCGCAAATCCGCCGAAAGCGAGTCCTTCGCCGTCATCTCGTCGATCAACGCCATGGCCTCCGGATAGCTCTTTTGCTGGATCAGGCGGTCGCAGCGCGCGAGCTGTTCCGGGACCGTGCCCTCCCCCTCCCCTTTTTGCGGCCTGCGGCCGGTGCTGCCGAGAGGCGCCTGATCCCTGAGATTGCAGACCAGCGTCCCGGCCATCACCGGCACGCCGGCGCGGCGGCAGCGGGCGATAATGAGCCCGAGATTGGTCCGGAAATTTCCCAGAGTGGCGTTATATTTCGGCGAGCCGAAAAGCACCTCCTTGTCCGCGATCACCTGCTCCATCAGGGTGGTGTTATCCAGGTCCATCCTTGCCGCGGGCGTGAGCGCGATGAGCGCTGAACGAATCATCTGTACGAGGTGCAGGCGCTGCAGGCGCAGATAGAGCCGGATCAGATGGCCGTTGCGTCCGAAAGAGATGGACGAGGCACTGCCGTAGGCGCCGTAGAACTCGTTATGACCCATATAGAGCACCACGAGATCGGGCTGCCGGTCAAGCACCTCCGGAATGAAATCGAGGACCGTGAAGCTGCTGATCGCGGAGAGCCCGAGGTTGATCACCTCGAAGCGGCGTCCGGGATAGAGGTTGGTGAGCTGGTTCTGCAGCTGAGCGGGAAAAGGGACCTGGAATTCAAAGGGGAAGCCGGCGGTCGTCGAACCGCCGAGGCAAAAAACGCGAAAAACCTCCGCCGGTTTGCGGCGTGAAAATAGCTCCGGGTAAAGGTTGGGCACGATGACGCGTTTGGGATTGAAATAACGCCTGGCGACATCGGGATTGAGGCGCGTCACCTCTCTCCCCTCCTGTACCGCATCCACAAAAAGGGGCTCGCGCGGGAAGAGATCGAAGAGGCGCAGGCCCCCCTCGAGAAGTGCCAGAATGGCCAGGGGCAGCAGCAGCGCGGCGAGACGAAAGCCGAGGGAACGGACTGTTTTCACGAGCTCAACCTGTTCATGGCATCAAGGAATTGCAGCAGAATAGTCGGTTCAATATAGCCATTCACAGGGCAGGTATCAAGAGAAATGTCAGGGATGCAGACCAGTGGCCGGCGTACAGCACCGGCATCAAGCGGCGCGAATAGCCCGGCTTCGGGCCTGATAGCGACCAACCGGCGCGCGGCACCGGCGTCCGTCCGCACAGAGTATCCGGCCTCGGGTTCGCTAACGAGCGGCCAGCGCGCTTCGTCTCCAGCAGCGGCTGCAGCGGGCTGTGGCTCCTCCGCCCTGCTGCTTCAGTGCGGCTTTTGCAGCAGGGCATTCGCCCTGGCGGCGGCCGCATCCAGGGCGATTTGGGGATCCAAGCCGCCCGCGAGGCTCTTCTCCACCGCCTCAGCGAGGGTCTGATTGATCTCGACGCGATAATAATCGATCGCTTCGCGGGCGCGCCCGGCTTGCATCTGCATGACAAAAGCCCGCAAGGGCGCATCTGCTTGCAGGCAGGTCTGGTACGCGGGCAATTGCAGCACCGATCGGCGCACGGGCAGATAGCCGGACTGCTGCGAAAAATAGGCCTGTATTTCGGGCTGAAGGATCCAGCGGATGAAGCGCCAGGCCTCCCGGGGATAGCGGGTTTGTTTGAAAATCGCGAGGCCCTCGCCCTCGAGATAGGTTGCAGCACCCGCCGGCCCGGCCGGCAGCGGGGCAACCGCCCATTCCACGTTGCGTAACTGGCGATAGCGCGGCAAATTCCAGGGGCCATCCATCACCATGGCAAGGCGCTGCGAAAAAAAGGCCATGTCATGGGCCAGCGAGAAGGTCTTGAAGTCCATGCCGTCATAAAGGCGCTTCCACAGGGAGAGGGCTTGCACGCCGGCAGGACTGTTGAAACGCACCTGTGTTTGCTCCGGATTAATGAATTCCCCTCCGGCTTGCCACAGAAAGGGCGTCCACTGCAGCACCATCCAGATGCTCAGGGCTCCGGACGCCGGAAAGACCGGAACATAAAAACCGTATTGATCGATTTTGCCGTCGCCATCGCGGTCCCGGGTCAACTGCATGGCATAGCGGTAGAGTTCATCCCAATTGGATGGCGGGTGGTCCGGATCAAGGCCGGCGGCGCGGAAGAGGTCGCGGTTGTAGAGCAAGGCCAGGGAGGTGGCCTCCATCGGCAGGGCATAGAGGGTATCGCGCCACTCCCCTGCGCGAAGCAGGGGCGGAAAAATATCCGCCAGCTCCTGTGCCGAGAGGCCCTCGGGACCCTCGAGAAAGCTCTTCAGCGGAAAAATGGCCCTGGCCTCAGCCAGGTGCTGAATATAATCCGAATGGATCCACGAGATATCGGGGGCGGTGCGGCTCTGAACAGCCGTGATCAATTTTTGGCTCAGGGCATCCCCGGTCGGGATGTATTGAGCCTTGATATGGAGGCCGGGATTTTCAGCCTCGAAGCGCTGGATCAGCTCCTCCAGCGCAGGCCGTGTCGAGGCGACAAAGCTGTGCCAGAAGGTGAGGGTCACTCCCCCACGCTGCTCTTTGACCTTTTCCCCGCACGAGCAGAAAAGCAGGAGTAGCAGAGTTCCAGCCAGACAGCCAGCCAGGGATCGGCGCATGCAGCCTCCTTGCTTGCCGTCCGGTTCAATAGGACAGGCTGTAAAAGTGACGGAAATAGGCCTCACGATCCACATTCGTCGCGACCTGATGCGGCGAACGGATGCTGCCCTCCTGCCAGTGCGTCAGGCCGATGGTCGCAGCATCGGCTAGTTCGATGGCGACCGTGCCCATGCGGTAGCGGCAAAGATCCGGTTCAAAGAGGGTCGCAGCAGCGAGAGGATCATGAAAGGTGATCGAAGGGTAATAATCCTTGAACCAAATCTCGGCATAGTCAAGGACGGGTTCGAGCAGTGCGCCGCGAAACTGCTGGCGCACCTGATCGGCAGACAAGACCACGTTGCGGGTGACATCGAGGCCGACCGAGCGATGCAGGGCGACCCGGCTGCGATAGACGATGGTGGAGGCATGGGGATCACCGGAGGCATTCCATTCGACCGGATCGACGCCCTCGAGACGATGAAAAAAGTAGCCGCCCATCATCACGAGACCTTTCAGCAGGGCCGGAATGTCCGGATCGACGGCGAAGAGCAGGCCGATATTAGTCAGCGGTCCGATGGCCAGCAAGGTAATTTCACCGGGATGGGCTCGGATGGTCGTGCGCAGAAACTCGATGGCCGCCCCTTCGGGAAAGCGGCGCTGGTGCGGCCAGCGTCGCAGGGCCGCGGCCTGGGGCGCACTCTTTTGTTTCTGGGGCACGAGCAGGGGATCCTCGGCCCCGGGAAAGATCGGGATATCGCGCCCGGCCACCCGGCAGAGAACACTGGCCAGCATGGCCCGCTTTTCGGCCTCGCCGGTCACGGTGGTGATGCCCAGCAGGTCACATTGGGGATGGGCCAGCAGGTAAGCGAGGCAAACCGCGTCATCGACGTCCATCCCGATATCGGTGTCGAGCAGGACTTTTTCTTTCATCTTTTTCCCTCGTTTCTGGATTCAGCGCTCTTGCTCCTTAACGGGCGATCACCATTTTCCGGACCGCCACGCGGCCGGCGCTCTCCAGACGGCACCAATAGATCCCGCTGGCCAGGCCGGAGGCCTCGAAGGTCACGGCATGCGCGCCCGCTTCGCGATAGCCGTCGATGAGCCGGGCCACCTGTTCGCCAAGGAGGTTGAAAATTTGCAGGCGCACCGAGCCGCTGCGGTCGAGGTCAAAATGGAGTCTTGTAGCGCCATTAAAGGGATTGGGGTAGTTCTGCGCCAGAGAGAGCGACAGAGGGAGGGATTCCGGTTCCGGCGGATGGATGCCAGTAACCGTCACCGTATCGGCCAGCAGGTAGACCCGGGCCGTGAACTTGTCGAGCGTGACCTGGAGATTTTGCAAATCGGCCGGCTTGCCGGAAATTACCCCGCCGCCGGCCATTTCCGTGAGGTACCAGGCCCGGGTGGAGTCGAGATGAAGCGACGGGATCGGCAGATTCACGGTGGCATTCTGACTGCGGTCGCCCATATTGAGCAGGACAAAGAGGTTCTGGTCGCCCAGCCAGCGCCTGAAACCATAGAGGTAGGCGCCGGGAGTGATCGTCAGCTCAGAAAAGTTGTCGCTGGTGAGGGCCGGAAGCGCATGGCGCAATGCGATGAGCTGCTGATAAAAGGCATAGAGGCCCTTGCTGTCCTGTGCCGCGATCGGTTCACCGCGGCGAAAGATGGGCTCGCCGTAGTAGGGATGCGGCCCGGCATAGCCGATCTCCTGGCCATTATAGAGCAGCGGCAGGCCCGGCAGGGTAAATTCGAGGGTGGCTGCCATCCGGGTCACTTCGAGGGTATGGAAGCGGGCGAAGCGCTGGGTATCGTTGTTCTCGAGAAATCGCAGGATCTTTGCGCCGGGATGAAAGCCGGCGCCGCTGTTGGTGAGGGCATTATGCAAGCGGAAACTGCGGCCCTGCTGCCAGGAGTTAAAAATGGTGATATACTGCTCTTCCCAATAATCATGATAGAGGACCTGCCATGCCGGCTGCGAAACCCAGCCTTCATCGGCGCCCCAGTCGAACGCCGCATCAAAACGTTCCACGAATACATTCGCCGTAGTGGCCTTGTCTTCGGCCAGCAGCAAAAGCTCTGGCTTGATGGTTTTGAGCGCGAGGCGCAACTCGCGGGTATAGTCCGGACGTCGGGCGTTGACGCCCCAGACCGCGTCAAAGCGGTAGCCGTCCACATCGAATTCCCGAACCCAGTAGCTGCAGATTTCCGTCATCCAGCGGCGGACTTCGGGATGGTCAAAGTTGAGATTGGGCAGCTGGTCCCAAAAGTAATAGACGAATCCCTCGGGATGGAGGTTGTAATACTGCGAATAGGGCACCACTGGATCGGCAGCCGCATTGCGCTGGTAAAAGGTATAATAATGCGAATCGGTACCATAGCGAACCGCATCCCGGGCGTAGGGATGCATGATATCGCTGTGGTTGGGCACCATGTCGAGCAGCACGCGCAGGCCGTGCTGGTGGGCGGCGGCGACCAGGTGGTGCAGGTCAGCTTTCGTGCCCACATCAGGGCGAACGGCAAAGTAATCGGTGATGCCGTAGCCCATGCCGCCGATATCCCGGGTGCCGAAGATGGGCTGCAGCCAGAGCGCAGTGACGTCGAGCGCGGCAAGCTCGGGGATCCGGTCGGTGATATCCTGGAGCTTGCCGCCGGCGGCAAAATCGCAGGGGGTGATCTCGTAGAGCACAGCGGCGTCGATCCAGGCCGCGTGATCCGTGGCGATTGTAAAGGGATGGAGCCCGGTTTCGTCCAGGGTGACCAGGGTACGGACGCGGGTGCTCTCGCCGGCTGAGGTAGTGGCGTACAGGTTGAAGTAATACTCGCCGCGCCGGGTGAGATCGCTGAACACCACGGCGGTGGTGCTGTCCGCAGGCGAGGTGAAGGTCACCGCGGCCGGATTGGCGGCATCGGCCTCCCAGCGCCAGCTCAACGGCTCGTCGCCGGGATTGGCTTTGGCGCGGCCGAGCAGCCGGATTCCTGCGCCATCGGCTGTCGCCCAGGCCACGAGTTCGGGCCGCAAGAGATAGCCGAGGGTCAGGCGGAGGGTGTCGGAATAAACAGCCGTTCCGGCACTGTCGGCGGATATGACCAGGCAAGTGGTCCCCGGATCGAGGTGGAGGTCGACTGTAAAGAGCGAATCGGCGACTGCCAGGATGGCCGTCCGGCCGTTCCAGTGCAGTGCGGCTGAGGTGGCGGTAAAACCCTGCAGTCCGCCCGAGATGTGCTGTTCCTCTCCCCAGACCGTTGCATCTTTTTTATGCAGGATTATTTCTGCATGGGCCGTCAGAAATACGCCCAGAATACCCACTCCGGCCAAAAACCGTGCTGCTCTTCTCATTACACCTCGTTCGTACTAATACTTGCCATAACTTTGCGCCACTTCCACCATTTTAAAGAGATTGGCATCGGGGGTATCGCGGCCGCATTGGTCTCCGGTAGAGAGAATAAAGCCCCCGCCATCGCCCGCGTCATCGATGAGCCGTTTGCATTTTTCCTCAATCTCCGCCGGTGTGGCGCGCAGCATAAAGTTGGTGGTATTGATGTTGCCCTTGAGGCAGAGTTTCTTGCCGAAACGGCGCTTGATCTCCTTGAGGTTGACATTGCCCGAAGGCGGTTCTTCGAGCGGTTCGATCGAGGCGAGATCAGTCTCCGTGGCGACGATCTCCACCAGTTCATTGGAGCGGCCGCAGACATGGAGGTGGGAGACGATCCCGGCGGCCCGGCAGAGCGCCGCGGCTTGCTGGATAAAGGGGAGTTCGAACTTGCGGAAGAGACCGGGTGAGCTGACACTGAGGCTGGCGCTCGAGCCGCCGAGCATGATGACGTCAGCTCCGGCGTGCAGCATGGCGCGGACGTTGGCCAAGGCCCAGGCCATCCAGAACTCGTGGATCTCGGCGATCAAGCCGGGTTCCAGCATATAGTCGACGAACATCTGTTCAAAACCACCCTGGCGGTTGCGGAAGAACCAGTCCTGAAAGACCGGCACCATGCCCATATAGATGCCATGATCGCCGATCACGTGCTTGTCGCGATAGCTCTCCTCCCACGTCCAGCTGCTATCGCCCATCATCCATTTCAGTTTCTTGAAATCGGCCGCAAGCTCCTTGAGGGGCTTGACCTCGACCCAGGGCGGTTCATCCGCGAAGAAGAGCTCCGCCTCGGTCAGTTCACCGAGGGGCGTATGGCAGATGCGCCGGACCAGCCGGCCCTTGTCGCTCTCCTGGATGGTACTGGTGAATTCAGGCCGGCCTTCAGGGCCGATCTGCTTGAGTCCACCGTACATATAAAATCCGTCACAGTTGAAATACTGGATCGCCTTGACGTAGACCTCGCCATGGGTGGCGGAGGTCCAGCCGAAATGCTCCCGGCCGTCGAGGTGGATATCATAGAAGGGCCGGCCGTCGAGGCGATCCGGCACCATGACGGAGATATCAGGACTGACAGGCACATGATCCGCCTGTCCTCCCTGCATTGTGATCAGCAGCCTTTCTTTGGAAGTCATTGCCCAGTCCTTTCGCTATGGGGCCTTCGGTTCCAGCTTTGCAGCAAGGTTTCAAGACGCGTGTAGGAGCGTTTTGGGGAGCCATCCTCACGGATCAATCCGCCATTGAGGATGTGGGTGCGGAAATCGGCGAAATCGTACCAGTTGACCGCGCGGATTGCGGGACGGCTGTAATAAAGGGTATAGACCTGCTCGAGCCAGTCGGCCTGAAGCTCTTCATCCCAGGGGCGATGCCATTCATAGGGCTCAGCGGGCAGAGTCATCTTGCCGGAGGCCACCATCTCGGCAGAGGGCCCGGAAGTGGCTCCGAGTTCGGTGATGTAGATCGGCTTGCCGAATTGTTCAAAGCGTTCGAGCATGCGGACGATATCTGAAAGATCGCGGTGCGGGAAATAGACCTGGATGCCGAGGACATCGAATTCGACCCCCGCCTCGACCAGATCCTGGATGAATCGGTGCGGCGAGCGCAGCGGTCGGCCGGCAGGCTCCTTCTGGCGGGCCATATGGCCCCATGCGGCATATTCCGCCCAGGGTGCGCAGTTGTTGAGGATCCGGACCACCCGGGGATTGACCGCCCGGGTCGTATCGCAAGCGAGGCGGACGATCTCGACCGTCTCTTCCGGCGTATGGTTGTGGATGTTGGCCCAATCATGGTACTCGTTGACCACTTCCCACTGCCGCACCCGGTCGCCGTAATGACCTACGACATCGCGGGTATGCTTCTCCACATAACGTTTGAGTTGATCCAGGTTTTTGTTTTTAAGCCAGTCCGGGGTAACGATCGGGTGAAACCAGAAGAGTGGCCGGCCCTGGATGGTGATCTGCTCTTCCTCGAGCCAGCGGACAATATCCTCTTTCACGCCCCAGTTGTAGGCTCCTTCCTCGGGTTCGAAATGTTCATACCAGCTGTCCCAGATATAATGGGTGACCGTGGCGAAATTGAAGAGCTCCTTAAAGCGTTGGATGAACTCCTCGTGCTTGATCCAGATGAATTGGCGGGTTTCGCAGCCGAACCAGAAGGGCTCTGAGCGCGCAGCACGGGCGATGTCATGGCGGGCTTTTTCCAGCTCCATCCGCTCGCCCGCGTGCAGGGCATAGTAAAGCGAGCGATCCGCCAGCTGTGCGGCTGCTTCGCCGTCAGCGGCTTTGCGGTGCGAATCCTCGAGCAGCTCTTCGGAGAGCGCGGTGAGGTGCGTCACCTCGGCCGAGAAGCGGCATCCCCCCTGCTCATAGCGCCGCCGGACGGCACGGTTGCGCAGCACCCGGCTGCGGGCGAATTCATGATTGAGGTTGTAGCGGCCGCTATCCTCCGGCGCATAATAGTCGCCGCCGTTGTCCGCAGCGAGATAGAGATAGCCGAATCCCTCGACGTACCAGCGCGCATTTACAGAAAAGCGGCTCTTGCTCGCACCGGCGGGGATGACGACCCCGTCACGGTCGACCCGGAGGGCGGAGACAAAAGGATCCTCCCGCTCATCCGCCAGATACGCCGAGGTAAACTCGGGCATCCAGGGATGCGGATAGGGACGAAAAAGGAGATCGCCGGGAGGTTTCGCAAAGAGGGCGCCCGGCCCGGAAAAAGCGCCGCTGAGGACGGCCGCTGCACCCAGACCGCCGGTTCTCAGAAAATCCCGCCGCGACAAGGGAGTCATATCAAACCTTTCCTGCGGTGATCCGGTGAAATTGCTGTTTCAAGGCGAGCAGGCGCTCAAATCCCGCTTTCTTTTCGCCCTGAGGCGAGCGCAGCAGGCCGCCGTTCTTGAGATAGCCATATGGATCGACCAGGTCGTACCAGTTGGCCGCCTCAATCCAGGGCTTGCTGAAGGCGATACTGAATATCGCCTCCAGCCAGTCGGCTTGCAGTTCCTCATCCCAATGCCGCAGCCATTCACAGGGCTGCGCTGACCAGGGCAGGATTTCCTGATCGGCGAATTCCATGGTCACTCCCGCCGAGGGCGAACCGACCTCGGTGAGGTGAACGGTCTTGCCCAACCCCTGGTAGCGCTCGATCATTTCGACACAGTCGGCGAGAAGCTGTTTGGTAAAATACATCTGCACGCCGGCGATGTCGAAATCGACGCCCGCCTCGACCAGCTGCTTGACGAATTGAAAGGGAGTGCGCTGCGGGAACCGGGCAACCCGGTCACACCATTTTCCCATCTGTACATATTGCGCGAAGGGACAGCAGTTATTGATCAGCAAGCGAATATCGGGATTGGTATCCCGGGCTACGTCGCAGGCGAGCCGCGTCAGCTCGATGGTCTGCTCATGATTGAGTTCCAGCTCATTGGCCCAGTCGTGCAGCTCGTTGACAACCTCCCATACTGCGATCCCGTCGCCATAGTGGCCGACCACCTCGCGCACATGCCGCGCCAGGTACTCTTTCATCTGGGCGTAGCTCTTGCGGGTCAGCCACTCCGGTGTAACCCATCGGTGCAGCCAGAGCAGGGGCCGGCCTTCCACGGTGATATCCCGGCTGCGGAGGGCTGCCACCAGCCGGTCGCGCTCGGCAAACTGCTTGTGCCCCTCCTCCGGCTCAAAGTTATGGACATCGCCGATGAGGTAATGGGTGATGGTCGCATAATTAAAGAGCTCGCTGAATCGCTCCAGGAAAAGGCTTTCTTCCATCTGGAAAAAGCCCCGGCTGTCACATCCCAGCAGAAACGGAGGCCGGCCGGTGGAGCGGGCGATGTCGAAGCGCGCCTTCTCGATCTCGAGCAGATCGCTGGCAAAAAGGCCGTATTTCAGAGCCTGCTGGCTGTATTGCGCGCATTGTTCCGGATCGGCCTCGGTGCGGTTGGCATCATCGAGATAGGTACGGGAGAGATCCAGGAACGCGGCCAGTTCGCGCGATGGCGTCCAGCCGGTTTTGCAGAAAGCGTCATACCGCTTTGTGTTATGGGCGACTCGGCTGATCGCCAGTTCGTGGTTGAGATGGAGCCGGCGAATCCCCGCCGGAGGCAAGCGATAGAATCCCGAGCCGGCATCCACCTTCATATAGAGATAGCCATAGCCTTCTACCTTCCAGCGGAGGTTGATGGCGAACCGGTCGTGACCTTCCGGGGCGGAAATTTCGATCCCTTCGCGGGTGAGCCGGATATCCGAATGAAAGGTATCCCCTTCCTCATCACTGGCGTAGACGAAGGAATCGAGATGGGGCCCGGGGCCCTTTTGCACCAGCCAGGGTTTGAGTATCAACGTACCGTTGGACATGGAATCTTCCTCATGCGGGGTTCAGGGACGGGCAAGCGCGGCCCACTGGTTTTTCAAATTGAGCAGCCGGTCGAAGCCCGCTTTCTTTTCCCCTTGCGGCGAGCGCAGCAGGCCGCCGTTCTTGATAAAGGCAAAGGGATCGACAAAATCATACCAGTTGACGGCCTCGATCCAGGGTTTGCTGTAGGCCAGAGTATAGAGGTTTTCGAGCCAGTCGGCCTGGAGCTCCTCATCCCAGGGCCGGTGCCAGATATAGGGCTCTTCCGGGAAGCCGAGACGCCCGGTCATCACGGAATCCTTGCTGGGACCCGAGGAGGCGCCCACCTCCGTCAGCTGCACCGGACGGCCGAAGGCCTGGAGGCGCTCCACCAGCAGGGTGATGTCCTGCAGATCGCGGTAGGGAAAATACATCTGCTGCCCGGTGATGGTGAAATCAACGCCGGCGCTGACCAGATCGCGCATGAACTGGTTCGGGGTGCGCTGGCGGTAGCGGGCCGGCCGTTCTCCCCATTTTTTCAGCTGGACATACTCGGCATAGGGGCAGCAGTTGTTGATCAGCCGGTGCACGTCGGAATTGGTGGCTTTGGCGACCTCGCAGGCGAGCCGGGTGATCTCGACGGCCTGCTCAGGAGTGACCTCGATCTCGTTCGCCCAATCATGGAATTCATTGACCACCTCCCAGGCATACATACCGTCTCCATAATGGCTGACCACCGTACGGGTATGCTCCTCGACGTACTTGAGCACCTGGTCGAAGGATTTGTTGCGCAGCCAGTCCGGGGTGACCGAATGATAAAACCAGAAAAGCGGCCGGCCCTCGACGGTGATCTGGCGCTCGCGTAGGGTGTTGAACAGGGCAGTGCGCAGAGCGAACTGTTTCTTGCCCTCCTCCGGCTCGAAATCCTCAAAATAGCCGGACTTGAGATAATGGGTGATGGTGGCATAGTTGAAGAGCGTGGTAAACCGCTCCATGAAGAGCTCGGTATCCATCTGAAAATAGCCGCGGGCATCGCAGCCTATGAAGAAATTCGCGCGATAGCCGCGCTGCAGGATATCGTACTCCGCCCTCTCCACTTCCAGCTTTTCCCCTGCGGTCATGGCATAGAGCAGTGCTGTCTGCGCGGAGCGGGCGCAGGCCGGGGCATCGTTCTGTCTCTTGGCGGCATCCTCGTAATACGATTCCGCGATGCCCAGCAACCCCTGTACCTCCCGCGAGGGTTTCCATCCGCCCTGCTGGAGCAGCGAGAGGCGCCTGCGGTTGCGCAGCACCCGGCTCCTGGCCAGTTCAAAGTTGAGGTTGAGCTGAAGCGTTTTACCCGCGGGAGGCAATTCATAAAAGGCGCCGCCGTTATCGGCGGTGATATAGATGTAGCCGAAGCCTTCGACATTCCAGCGCACGTCGATGCCGAATTTCCGTACGCCCATCGTGTCGGAGATCCGAACCCCCTCCCTGGCGGCAGTGATATTGGTATAGATGGCATCCCAGTTTTCGTCGCTGGCATAGGCCCAATCCAGCAGGTGCGGCCCGACCCCTTTCTGGACGAAATGGGGCTGAAAGAGCAATTCTCCCCGGGCAGTGGCCACATGGGTACGGTCCTGGGTGAGGACCAGGGGGGCGGCGAAAATCTTGCCGGCGCCGAGCGCTGCGCCGAGAGTGCCAGCGGCAGCCGTGCCAAGGAATGATCTCCGGTTCATGCGGATCTCCTCAATGAGCGATTCTGATCTGTATCGGCTGGCCGGTGTAGTCGACCAGGGCGTCCAACTGCGCTGCCGGCGCGTGCTGTAGCGGCAACGGAGCAGAAGAGCAGCAAACACGCGGCTATGCAGCGAGCACCTTTAATCGGTCACCTCCCCCCGGGGGAGTTGCAGTACACCGCCGGCGGTGATCTGCTCGTGATGCAGCGCGAACACGGCCAGGGGTGCGCCGTTGAGCAGAATGGGACCGGTTCCAGCGAAAGCCGTGATCGTAAAGGTGCCACCTCGCCCATAGCGCGGGTCAAGGTGAATCACGGCGCGGTCGAAGAGCGGCGCGTTGAGGCGGTACTCCGGCGCGCCCGGGCAGAGGGGATAGAATCCCATGGTCGCGAAGAGGTACCATGCCGAAATCGCCCCGCAGTCGTCGTTGCCGGGCAGCCCGTCCGGGCGGCTGCTGAAGGCCGAGTGCCGCAAGCCTGCGACGATTTGCCGGGTCCGGTATTCCTGGCCCGGAATCCAGGTAAAGAGCCACGGGTAGCCGATATCCGGCTCATTGGTGATGGTAAAGCGGTCCTCCCTGAAACACTCTTCGAGCTTGCGGGCGAAGGGAGCCGGGCCGCCGAAAAGTTCGATCAAGCCAGGCACGTCATGCGGGACAAACCAGGTATAGTTCCAGGCGTTGCCCTCGACATATCCGGGTCCGCCGGAGCCGCTCCAGGATCCCGAGCCCTCGGTGGCCAGGGGATCAAAGGGCTCGAGCCAGGTTCCATCCCGCCGCTTCGGCCGCAGCAGCTGCAATCCGGGATCGAATAGATGGCGGTACCAGAGTGAGCGCTCCTCCAGTTCTGCGGCCTCAGCGCTGTGGCCGGTCTGGCGGGCCAGCTGAGCCAGCGTCCAATCGGAATAGCAATACTCCAGGCTGGTGGAGACCGGTCCCCAGACCCACCAGGCGGCAGCGGTATCCTGTTCGCAGGGGATATAGTGCCAACGCAATTGCTCGTGGTAGCCCGCGCGGATGGGCGGGGCTTCCTCTCCCGGTCCTAAAAAGACAGGTTTGCGCGCGGCCTCCCAGGCGGCCGCGCCATCGAAATCGCGCAGGCCTTTCACCCAGGAATCGGCCAGGACCGGTCCGGCGCCATCGCCCACCATCATAAAGGTTTCATTGCCGGCCAGCTCCCATTTAGGCAAAAAGCCGGATTCCCGGTACATATCCAGCATGGTGCGGACGATCTCGGACTGCCGTCCGGGGTAGAGCAGCGTCAGCAGCGGATGCAGAGTGCGGTAGGTGTCCCACAGAGAATATACCGTGTAGCGGTTCCGGCCATGGTAGCGGCCGATGCCGCTGCGGCCCATCAGGGGATAGTCGCCATTGACGTCGCTGATGAGGTTGGGATGGATCAGGGCATGGTAGAGGGCGGTATAAAAGGCCATCCGCGCATCGGCCGTGCCTCCGCTGACCTCGACCACGGCGAGTTCCTTTTGCCAGGCATCACACGCCTCCCGCCGCACCCGTTCAAAGTTCCAACCGGGAATCTCCGCATCCAGATTTTCGCGGGCATTGGCGACGCTGACATAGGAGATGCCGATCTTGAGCAGAATCGGCTGGTTTTTGCGAACCTGGAGGCACACCCAGGCGCCGAGCGGCGTCTCCTCCCCCGCCGCTTCGCTTTGCTGCTGCAGCGCCTCGCCCTGCCACAGGCCTCGCGCAGAGGGGGAGGCATCGAGGCGGGCCGAAAAATAGATACGGTGGCGGTTGGTTTCGCCGCAAAAACCTCCACCGATGTTATAGCCCTCGATGGCGCCGGCCTCATCCAGGCGAACCAGACCACCGCCGACGCGGCTGAGATTTCTGCCCACATCGATGAGCAGATTGAGCTCGCCCGATTCCGTTGGCATAAAGCGCAACAGACCGCAGCGGTCGCTCGCGGTCACTTCAACGCGAACGGCCGGTTCCCTGAGCATACAGCGGTAATACCCGGGGGCGGCCTCCTCCGCTTTATAGCGGCATTTATAGGCCTCTGGATCGACCGCGACCGCGCGGCGTGAGGGCACGACCAGGATACTGCCGAGATCGGCGCAGCCCGTGCCGCTGAGGTGGACCATGCCAAAGCCGTAGAAAAAGGGGGCGCCATGCAGATAGCCCGAGGGCGAACCCGGAGCGGTATGGGGGCTGACTGAGACCATGCCCCACGGGCGCACCGCGCCGGGAAAGGTATTGCCTCCCCCTGCGGTGCCAATGAAGGGATTGACCCAGCGGGTCAACGGCGTCTCCTTGGCGACGGCCTGCGCGCCCGACAGGAAGCAGGCCGAGAGCCCCAGCGCGAGGCCGAGGGAGAACAGTTTGCGACGGTCGGATTTATCGGCCGCGCTGAAAATACTGATAGTGCTCGCAACGATAGAGTGCATAGCTACAATCTTTCGCAAGGTTTATCGGCCCTGGCGCTGAAACCGCTCATACCGCCCGCAATGATGGAGTGTATAGCTTCCATCTCTCGCATGGTTTATCGGCCCTCGCGGAGGAAATGCTCATAACGCTGCCGGTACTCCTGTTTATACGCATCGACCGCCTGCTGATAGCTGATTTCAGGGCCAGGCGTCGTCTTGCTCCACTGGATGAGAACCGCTCTGCTCCCGGCAGGTACCTGAACCGCGCCGGCGTACGGGCGCACGCGCCGCCCGTCGGCTTCGATCCACTCTATGCTGGCGAACCAGGGGAGGTGGATGATCATCCGGGCCGGTTGTTGCCGGAACCGGTTATCGAGACGCATCCGGACGCCTGTCTCTGTGAAGGTGCAGGTGAAATTGACCTCACCGAAAAGCGTCGGAGCGCGGCGCACCGCCAGTGAATCGCCGGGCCGGGTCCAGACCGGCGATACCAGCGAGAGCAGATGGAGTTCCTGCCCCTCCTCCCGCACCAGCATATCGCGCAGCAGGGTCCGGTACATCGCGCCGAACCAGCCGTGCGGGGAGAGGTTCATGCCGAAATCACGATCGGCCCAGGGACGGATCGAGTATTCAAAGCCGGCGTGCGTGGCACTGGTATGCATCAACACGGCATAGAACTCGTGCAGCGCCGTCTCCTGCTCGCCGCGGACGAGTTCACTTTCCGTATTTTGGAGGGTCAGATAGTGGTGGAGATAGCGCCCGGCATCATAGGTCATCAGGCCTTCCTGATATTTGGCGCGGGTGGCTTGCAGGGTTGCGGTCACCCGCGGATCGAAGGGCTTGAGGAGCACCTCGGGCGTCAGTCCCATCATATTGCCCCAATCGTTGCCGCCGAGTGAATCGAGTCCCGGCGGAATGTATCCGCCGCTGCGGGCGGTCATGACCGCCAGACGGCGGTTCAGGGCGCGGAAGAGATCGTCATATTCGCGGCGGAAGCGCTGCGCCTCCGCCTTTTTCCCCAGGCCCTCCGCCATACCGGCCGCCTGCCGCAGCCCGATCAGGGCCCAGAAATTGTGGCCGGTGACGTGGCCGGTGATCTGCTCGTTGTCGCCCGGCGTTGTCACCGGCAGAAGATGCCAGGGCTCGGTCTGGCGGATGTTGTGCAGCCAGTCGACCGCGCGTACCACCGCGGGCCAGACCTTTTCGGCAAAGGCGCGACCACCGGTGAGCTGATAGTGCTGCCCGTAGGCCCAGAGCGTCTGCCCCCAGCCGTCATATTGCCCGCCCTGGCTGACAAAGTTGCCGTCTTCTCGCTGCCAGCGCGGGAAAAAATCGAGGCACTGCCGGGCGATCTCATGGTAGCCGGAGAGATCGTACATGCGGACAAAATAGGCGGCATCGCGCAGCCAAAACTGATCGTACTGGAATTCATTGACTTTCTGGATGTAAAAGCTGTCGACCTTGTCGCGCGCGATCAGAGCATAGATCAGATTGGCCTTGAAGGTATCGGTCACCTTGCTTTCCGGGAGCGAGATCTCAAGGCCGCGGGCAAGGAGGGCCTCCCAGAAGGCGACCGTCCGGTTAAAATAGTCGTCGAAGGAGGCGGCGCGCATCTGCGCCACCACCGCTCTCTGCAGCGGTTGCGGCTCATAGGGCATTTTGAAATCGAGGCTGACCGATTCTCCCGCCTCGAGCGGCAGGCGGTAGCGGACGATGCCGGCGGGGGTGGTCGGCAGGATATAGAGCCGGTTGGGGGCCAGCGCGGGCGCTTCGTTGTAGCCCATCTTGAGGGTCATCAACCGCTCGTGCTCGGGAGCGGCCGGGAAGAGATAGAGCACACAGCTGTCGCGCAGCACCGCATCATCGGCAAAGGCATATTCCCACTGCTGTGAAAACTCCGCGCCGGCTTGTTCATAGCCGCCCCATTGTTCTGCGGTGGCGGGCCGGCCGAAACGGTTGTCGCCCACGCCCCAATCGGTGTTGGCCTCATTCTGGTAGCGGATGGCGGTGCTGAAAAAAGCGGTACGTTTTTCAGACAAAGAGTTGCTGATCCGGACGCGGATGAAATTGATCAGCGGCGACTCCGGCCGACCGTCCAAGGTCGCGGCGAAAAGGGTAAAATGATAGTCGATGCCCGAATTCCGGCAAGTATACTCCAGGATGGGCAGATAGCCTTTATAGAGGGTTTTGACGCGCTGCTGCAGCGGCTGAGGCGGATTTCCGGCGAAAAAGATCATCTCGCCCCATCCGGTGAAGAGATAGCCCTCCGGCGAGACCAGGGTTCCTTCGCGGCCATCCATCACCCCGATGACGTCGGTGGGCTGGCTGAAATAGCAAAAGGATTCACCCTTCCGGTCGATCTCCGGATCCACCATCTGCGCCACTGCCAGGCGAGGAAAAAGAACGGCTGCGAGCAGGAGTGTCCATACCCATACCCGATATCTCATGCCGTTTGAATTCCAAACCATTACCGAATATCTCATGCCATTTGTATTCCTTTTCATTGCGGCAAGGTCCATTCTTCGAGGCTGACGCGGATCGCGACCGAACCGGCTTCCTTGCCGCCGATGACCGCCTTCCACTCGATCTTATCCCCCTCCCTACTGCTCTTTTGCGGGGCGAAGAGAAAGGTCTGCACCGGACGGGTCTCGCCGGGGGCCAGGGCATAGATGGCTTCGCCGGCGACGCGTTGCCAGCCCGTGCCGGTTTGTGCGGTCAATTCGACCCGGACGGAATCCGCAGCGGGATTATGCAGGAGCAGCGGAATATGGAGATAGCCGCCGGCGTTGATCGTCACCTCGGGCTGCACCAGAGGGGCGACTGCCTCAATGCCATGCGCCCGCCAGAACTCCTCGTAAAAAGCGAAAATGCCGCCCAGTTCGAGTGTGCGGATCGGGGTCCGCGGCCGGTAACCGGGTGGCGGTGCATAGGGGACCGCTCCGGGCAAAAGGTCCGAAAAGAGATCCGCGTCAGGGCGGCAGGGCACAACGGATTTGCCGAAGATCAGCTGGAAACCGGCAATTCCGTCGATGAAGCGGCTCCACTCCCCACTCTCCTCGGCTTGGAGGGCAGTCTCACAGACGTCGGCTTGAGTTCGATGGGGCCGGTGCAGCGGCGCAGCGAGCTGGTAATAGGGCACCTGCCGGGAGGGCGAGATCGACCGGACATCCAGGCTAGGGCCGACGGCGGGCAGAGGATGGGCGGCATCCGAGAAAAAGAGAATTTTCTTCGGCTGCCAGGGCTGCAAGCCCTCCGTGAAATTGTTGATATCCCCAGGCTCGCGCGCCGGAGCAACCTGTGCCGGGAACCGCGTCGGGTCGCCGGCGCAATCAAAGGCCTCGACGGCGAGCACGCCGGCCGCCTGGTGATCGCCATGGTTTTCGCCGGCCACATAGTGAGGCAGCCAGGTGAGGATGATCTCGGGGCGGGTGAGGCGCGCCAGCCGCACTACCTTTTCGAGATTGGCGCCGTGGCCCCATGCAGACAGGGAGTGAAAGAGATCCTGGCCTGGGGTGTCGATGCCATCCAGGAACCATATCAGATCGATGCCGAGGGCCGAGGCCGCCTGGCGCGCTTCGATCTCGCGGATCGCGCCCATGGCGCGGGATTGCTCGAGGCCGTACGAGTTGCCCCCGCCTTCGCCGCGGTTAAGGTAGAGGATAGCGACCTTTTTGTGCAGATCATAGATGGCGCGGGCCAGCCAGCAGCCGACGGCGGTTTCATCATCCGGATGGGCGACGATCAGCAGAATGTCCGCCTTCATCCGTGGATCCGGCGGCAGCGGCGCCGCGGCCAGGGGAAGCTGTCCGGCCTTCAACCAGCCGGCGGCCAGCAGGATGAGAACAAGAGCGTGAAGGGATTTCATGCGCGTTTCCTTAGTCTTGGGATATCCGCCGCGGCTCATGGACCATGAGCAGGAGCCAGGTGAGCGCAAGCAGGGCGAAGCAGCCCGCGAGAATGAAGAGGATTTCGTAGCCGAAGCGATTGACCAGCCATCCCCCGGCAATCCCGGCGAGGATGAAGGGCGTCGAGATCAGACTGGCCAGGGCAATATAGGTCGGCCGCTGCGCTTCGGAGCAGAATTCGGCGATGATCGGCAATCGCGAGATCTGGGTCAGGGCGGCGGCCAGGGCCGATGCGACGAAGACCAGATAATAGACTCCGATGCTCCGCGCCACCAAGGCCAGGCCGCAGGCCACGGCCATGCAAAGCGCCGACACGCAGAGGTTGATGCGCTGCCCATGATGGTCCGCCAGGTAGCCGAAGAAGAGCGTCCCGGCGATGGTGCTGGCCATCATGATCGCCGTAAAGATCCCGGCGGCTGAATCATGCAAGGAAAATTTTGCGAGGGCATGGACTGTGAAAAAGGCATTGGCCATCACCGCGAGATATTGCAGCGCATCCGCGATGAGAAAATGGCGGTAGTTGCGCTCGCCCCGTAGTATCCCGGGCAGCGAGCGGAGATACTCCCCCAACTGCACCGGCGCCTTTTCGATCCGGCCGCGCGGCTCCTTGAGGAGGGTCAAAAAAGCCCAGGAGGCCATCATGGCGGCAAATGCCAGCAGAAAGAGCAGACCGAAATTGGCCGGAAAGGCGATGATTTCGAGCAGTTTTTTGGCCACTATGCCG
>Ga0116171_10000630_pt1 | contig 37285 bp, 19 predicted proteins | sample AD_JPNHW2_MetaG_FD_89798 | JGI IMG/M metagenome (GOLD analysis project Ga0116171, IMG submission 89798) | Active sludge microbial communities of municipal wastewater-treating anaerobic digesters from Japan - AD_JPNHW2_MetaG | ecosystem: Engineered > Bioreactor > Anaerobic > Digestate | place... | reverse complement strand
TAACGACGCGGATAACCGGTTTGAATCGAAGACGATGAAGACGGCAGACGCATCGGGTAACGTGTATTATCACTATGCGAACGCGACCACCGGAGTGATGGATACAAAGGTAATGGGGACAGTAGATTCGACCGGTTCGATCGGGTATTACTACGAATATTACACAGGTACATCGAACTATAAAAAAGTAATCGGATATGCTGAAGCGAATTATGCGACCTCATCCGCTGTAGTATTCGCGAAACAGCTGATAGTGTACGAGTATGATACGGACGGGGCGACCTTGACCGCGAAGTATACCTATTATTATGCATCACAGAATCTGCAATCAAAGACTCTGATAACGGCTGATGAATATGGGAATGTATACTATCATTATATCGACGAGAATTTCAACAGCCGCGGTTATGGGCGAGTGAATATGCAGATAATGGAAACATCGGACCCGGATGGTGCCATTGCCTATTATTACGAGTATTACAGTAACACGGAAATTATTACGAAGAAACTTTGTTATTCCGTCGCCGATTATTCTGATCCGAATAATGCCGCCTTAAGCGGCATTATATCGGGGTATGAATACGACGAAACGGGCGTTTTTGTTGCCGCATATACCTATTATACCAGCGGGAGGATGGCCACAAAATCCTTGAGTAGTCCGGATGCGCAGGGAGTTTTTGAGTATTCGTATTTAGATGAGTCTTTCTATGATAACGATACAACGGACAATACGGCGGATGATTATGGGAGAGTCAGTGCTTATACTCTATTTGAGGCAAACTCCAAAGGAGAGATGTATTTCACCATAACATATACTTCTTCGACCAGTGATACCGCGCGTATAATTCATGCTTATGACAGTGCCAAAGTGCTGGTGGGTACATATACTTACAATGCCAGTAATGTTCTTGTAGCGTATGAGGACAACGCGAATGATGTTTCGTATACATATTTTGCGGATTCGGGAAGAATGGCCACGAAGACAGAGGCCGACGGGACGCAATATCAGTATTACAATGAGACATTCTATACGAACGGGACAGAGTCTACTTTGGATGATTACGGCAGATTATATCGTACGTATACGTCAGATGGGAAAACGTTTAAATATACTTCGTATTATTCCGGGACAGATCTATCGGCGATCGTGATAGAGAGTGGTACATATGCTTCCACGACATACAACTATTACAGTGCATATGCCTCCGGCGGAACATTGACCGGATATAAGAGGGTAGAAACTTCTTCCGGTAATATTGCGGATTATATGATGCGTACGGTCAGCGGCACTTCAATGGCCGCGGTGTATTACAAAAAAGATTTCACGACGGGGGCCGAATATTGGTACCTATGGGATGAAACAGTTTCAAGCTCAACGTCCGCGATATGGAGAGTATATGTAAATTTAGGGTATAAAGTCGTAGTGAAAAAAGAAACCACGATAGTGGGTGGCGTAACTACAACGAATTGGTATGCGTATTTGTTTAATCCGAAAAGCATTTCAACCACGGATGCGGATCCGGATGTTTTATGGTCGTACGGTGTAAACTATTCTGAATTGTCAGAAGAGTTACAGGATGAATATTCCCTCGGTGTATGGCCGCCGTCGACCGTTGAATATCCTACGGGTGCGGTGCCTGCGGCGTTGTACGAAGTTGAAAACACGACAGCCGTTGATACGAGCGTTGTTCTTCCGGGAGAAAAAACATATTTCTTCGGGAAACTGGAAGAACTGAAGAGCGCGTACACGGGGGCAGATGTGACTATCGCGCTTCTTGATACCGGAATAGATCTCAGTGCGTTGAAGATCGAGGTGTCTTCCGGGTATGATTTCGCGGGTAGCGATCGTTTGACTGATTCCGGAGACGAGGATTATACGGATATCATAGGGCACGGGACAAAAACAGCCAGTGTTATTAAAGGTGAGGACGGCAAAGGAGTGGCGAGCGACGCGGATCTTATGGCGCTAAAAGTTTTTGATGATACGTCAAGCACCTCGTCGGATACTGTCGCTAAAGCGATATATTATGCGGCTGATAACGGCGCGGACATTCTTACGTTGTCGTTCAGTCTGGATCCTTTGAACGAGCTTGTGACCGATGCTATAGAATACGCGTTGAGTAAAAATAAAATAGTAATCGTCGCTGCGGGAAATTCCGGAGAGGAAATATCTGCCACCAGTCTCGCCTCAATGGAAGGCGTTATTACGGTTGGCGCGCTCGATGCGAACGGTGAAATTTCATCATGGAGTAATTTTGGCGATGAGCTTGATATTCTTGCGCCGTGGGATGTCGTAACTCTTGACGGGTCAGAAGGAGATAAAGGTACGTCGTACTCTGCTGCGTTTGTGGCCGGAGTAACGGCTCTTTTAATGGAAAAATATCCTGATATGACACGTTCCGAAATATTGGCCGAACTGAAGTCTGTTTTTGCGGATATGAAAGTCGGTGTTTATGATGAAGACGGAAACTTTATCATAGGAGAGGTTTCGGACGAAAGCTCTGAAGAAGCGGACGATGAGAGTTCGGAGATCAAAGGTGCGTCGGTGGACGAGGTAGTATCGCTTTATGAGGCACAGCGTAAGAATCAGCAGGATTTTACTGGCGATGGTAGTATAAAAGTAGAAGAACAATTTAATTCTATTAACTCGACCAGTACTGACAACCTTATCCCGGGATCACTATTCAATCCGATGGTTAGAGTGATGCAGAATGAAAATGGATATGAAGTGCTGGAGAATGAAGTATTGGTTAACGAAATAAAAGAGAAATTTATGGAAGATGCAAATATTGTTGAAAAAAATGTATCAAAAACAAATAACGAAGAAAAAGTAAGCAAATAATTATTGTCTGAAATAGGTAGTTATTAACACAAGTTGTGAAAAAAAATGACGCTCTGACTTGTGGGGCGCGCAAAGATATGGTATAGTCAATATGTATCATAATTTAGGAGGTAATCGTGGTGGAAGGGATTGACGAAAAAAGAAAGTTTCAGAGGGTCAAAACGCATATTCCCGTAAAATATCGTAAACTACGGGACGGTGCGGGGTCAGAAGGAATTGGCTCACTGAGCCGCGACCTGAGCGAGGGAGGTATACACTTTCGGGCTAACGAATTTATTTCAATGGCCTGCAGGCTTATACTGGAACTCGATGTTCCAATGCTGACTAAGCCGATTAAGGCTATATCCAAAGTGGCATGGATCAAAAAGGCCGGTTCTGAGAGTGAGTACGAAGTGGGGAACCAGTTCCTGGAAATTTCGAAGAAAGACAGAGAGCTTATCTCCGAATACGTTAATAGTCTTTCTTTGTATAATGAGCCCGCTTCCGGCACCACTGGCACTACGACTTTGTCCGAATAGTTGGAGAGATCCCCACGTTGGCATGTAATAGTGCCAATGCGGGGATCATGTATTGCGGAGAAGGTTGTATAGCTGGGGTTTATCGTGGTTGACAGATAGTCCCTCCGTGGGTTAAAATAAGCCCACTTTGTAGTTTTATCTTATGGAAAAATCAAATATGCCGAAAAAAATACATGTTTTAACCGTTTTGCTCTGTGCGCTTGTGGTTTTTGCCGTTATGCCTGTTTTTAGGGCGGAAGCCTTTTGGCTTCTCACGCCGAAAAGCAAGACCTTCATAAATCCGAAAATCGTGGTCAAAGATACCCCGGCAGAACAATACGAATGGGCGATGAGTTTTTTTAAGAACGGGGAATTTCAGCGAGCCGCAGATGAATTTCTGAGACTTATTGAATACTACAAGGATTCAGATTACGCTCCGGAAGCGCAGTATTACGCCGGAAGGGCTTTTGAGGAGAATGGAAAACATTATTTTGCTTTTCAAAATTATCAAAAGACCGTTGAAAATTATCCGTATACGAAACGCCTCGATGAGATCGTGGAACGAGAATTCAATATTGCCAGGATATTTCAGTCTAAGGGTACCCCGAAACTTATGGATACCGAATTGAATGTGTATCTTGATAAGGCTGTTGAAATATATAAAAAAGTCGTTGAAAACAGTTCTTTCGGGAAATATGCCGATCAGGCACTTTTTAATATGGCCGATTGCTACAGACGTCTTAGTAAATATACTGAAGCCGTAGAAGCGTATGACAAGATAGTGACCGACTATCCGAACAGTACTTTAGTGCAGGAAGCCAAGTATCAGATGGCATATACAATGTATGAAGCGTCGCTTGATCCGGATTATGACCAGGAGAGTACGAATAACGCCATGAAAAAATTCGAGAAGATATCGAATTCAACTCCGAATCCGGCTATTGCGGAGGAAGCGAACAAGGCTCTTGATGTCCTAAAGAACAGAAAAGCGGACAGCCTTATGGCTGTAGGTGCTTTTTATGAAAAGCAGGGGAAGATAGCTAGCGCGCTTGTATATTACAAGGATGTCGTGGCGCAGTTCCCGGAAACAAAGGCCGCCAAAACGATTGAGCCTAAAATATCCGTTCTGGAAAAGAGGGTAAAAAAGTGAAAAAGACATTATCCGTATTATTTTTGTTCGTGATAGTATCTTCGGTTATGTTTACCGGGTGTGGTTATACCACTAAGAATATGTTGGGTGACGATATTACTTCAATACATGTGGCCAATGTCAAAAACGGTATCATTACAACCAGGGAAATCTCTGACAGGCGCAACAGTTATTCGTACCGTCCGGGGATAGAGAACGAAGTTACTACCCAAGTGATCAATCAGTTCATTTTTGACAGGTCTCTCGAAGTGGAGCCCGCGGACAGAGCGGTACTTTTGCTGAAAGGTACACTGGTGGATTTCAGACAAAGTCCGTTAAGTTATAGTGACGATTATGACGTTGAAGAATTTCGTATGGAAGTTTATGTGGATTTTGAACTTTATGACAATCGTACCGGTAAACTGATGTGGAAAGAGAACCATTTTATGGGTGAATGTGAATATGCGGTAGTCGGGCCGAACGCAAAAAGCGATGATGCCGCGCAGAAAGAAGCCATTAAGGATATCGCGCGCAGGATAGTAGAACGTGTTGTTGAAACATGGTAGTTACCGGTGATCGGGCGGATGGCGCATGTCGGAAAACTTTCTTATAATCGGGGACGATGTTTATACCCGTGATCAGTACGCAGAAAAAATAAAGAATAAATTTCTTGCAAAAGACGAAGTTCAGCTTAACTTTTCATCTCATACTGACGAAAATATCCAGGAATTCAACGATGCCCTCGGAACGCTTCCTTTTCTCGCAGATAAACGAGTGGTTTTGATGAAGCTCGGCGAAAAACCTCAGGAAGTGCTGATGAAAGGGATCATAGCGTATCTTGAAAAGCCGCTTGATACCAGTGTGCTGATCTTGACGGCGCCTTCCGCGTTCAAAGACGATTCGTCTTTTTCTAAAATATCCAAAGTTGTGAAACAGGTTTCAGCGGAAAACCCTACGTCCGAAACTACGGCGTCCAGGATCAGAGCGTTTTTTAAATCAGAAAATATCGTTATAGATGATGAATCTGTATCGCTTATTATCGAACTTAAAGGAGATGATACCGCCGCTATAATGACCGAACTTGAAAAATTGGCCGCGTACGCGTTAGGGATCGGCAAGATCGTCAAAAAAGACGTTGAGGATCTTGTTGGTAAAAGCGTGACCAGTGAGATATATGACCTTGTGGACGCCATAAATAACAGTGACGGCGCGTGGGTGTACAGTATTATAGACGATCTTTATGATCAGAAAAAACAGCCGCATGAAATACTTGGATATCTGAGCTGGTATATGCGGACTATACAGAATGTAAAAAAACATCTTGCTGCTGGGCTGAATGCCGGAGAGATCGCCTCTAAATTGAAATATAAACCTGGTTATGTGAACCGGCTGATAGCCCAGGCTAAACAATATCCGACTCAAAAAATAAAGAAATGGGTCGGGTTATTGCTTAAGACTGACAGTGATATAAAGACCGGCTTAAAACCTCCGCGTATCGCTCTTGATATGCTGATAGCTTCTTTTGTAGGTTCTCGTAACAAAAACTAAACCCGGCAAAACCGCGTTTTCACGCGGATACCGGGTTTATCTGATACCTTCTGAAAAACTAGAATAGACCTTGAAATTACTTCTTTGAGGTTTTTTTGCTGTCCAACTGGGCCTTTAACCTTGACATTGTGCGGGATGCGGCATTTTTCTTTATCATACAGGTTTTTGCCGCTCTGGCCATCTGCGATTCCAGCTTACGGAGCGCAGTTTCCGCTTCATTGGACTTATTTTCCGCGAGAAGGGTATGAACTACCTTAAGCTGTGTCCTGACTTCGGACATCTTGGCTTTATTGTGCGCCCGTCTCTTTTTGTTCTGTTTTAATCTCTTAAAAGCTGACTTTAACTGTGGCATCTCTTTCTCCTTAAGTGCTTTAAACTACCTAATTTAGACGGTTAATTTAGCATAGAGGCGGTCTGTTGTCAATGGTTTTTTGGTGTACGGCATGACAATGCCGGGGAAGTATGATATTATATACGCCAAATCATGACGACCAATAAGAAACTCATAAAATCGACGGGAATGATCAGTATCGCCATTTTTTCAAGCCGTGTAATGGGGTTTGTAAGGGATATATTGTTCGCCGGGTTCTTCGGGACGAATATATTCGCTCAGGCCTTTGTAGTGGCTTTTCGCATCCCCAATATGTTGCGCGACATGGTCGGTGAAGGGGCCACGAATTCGGCGGTAGTACCTATATTGACCGAATACAGGACCAAGGCTACGCCAGATGAATACTGGAACGTGGCGCGTATAATACTTAATTTGGTGATAGTTGTCGTAACTATACTTTCGGTAGCCGGTATTTTGTTCGCTCCGGTATTGATAAGGCTGATAGCGCCCGGGTTCAGTGATGATCCTGAAAAGTTCAGAATAACAGTTATTCTCACGCAGATATTGTTCCCGTACCTTATAATACTCGGGCTCGAGGCATACTGCGCAGGGGTCCTTAATTCGCTAAATTACTTTATAACCCCGGCTTTCGCGACCGTTATATTGAACATAACCATGATCATTTCGCTCGTATGTCTTTGTCCTTTTATGGGGATATACGGGCTTGTTGTCGGAGTTCTTGTAGGCGGGGTGCTCCAGATACTTCTTCAGGTCCCTCAACTTAAAAAAAGAGGATTCAAATTCGACCGTAATTTCAGATTGAAGCATCCTGTGGCGTCCAGGATAGGGAAACTTCTCGGGCCAAGGGTGGTTGGAACGGCCGTGTATCACATAAGTGTTTTCGTGGACACGATACTGGCGTCTTTGGGTAATATTGTCGGACCGGGCGGTGTGGCGGCCCTTTATTATTCGAGTCGTCTTATACAGCTTCCGCTCGCGCTTTTCGGCGTATCGCTCGCGACGGCCGTGTTGCCGCGTATGAGCGAGGAATTTGTCGCGAACGACATGGTTAAATTTAAAGGAACTTTGCAGTTCTCGTTAAAAACGGTTTTTACGGTGATGATACCTGCCGCGTTCGGGCTGATGATAATTTCAACGCCGCTTATCCGTATACTTTTTGAACGCGGTGAATTTACGGAATATTCCACGGCAATAACAGGCAGCGCGCTTTTGTATTACTCTCTCGGTGTTTTCGCATACGCCGGAACGAAGATACTGGTCAATGCGTATTATGCTATGGGAGACACAAGGACCCCCGTGCGGACGGCTATGATATCTCTCGGTACGAATATCGCGTTCAACCTGATACTTATGTATCCGCTTAAGGTCGGGGGGTTGGCGCTGGCGACATCGATATCGGCGTTCGTGAATTTTCTTACGCTTTATTTTCTTCTTCAGAAAAAGATAGGCGATATCGGGACGAGGGATCTTGTGAGGTATCTTTACAAGATAGCTATTGCGACTTTCGCGATGGGGCTTGTCGAAGCGGTGATGGCGATGTTATTCCTTTCCGGCGACATCTCGGGGGTAGAGGCGTTCATGAGGCTCGGCGGGATCATCATTGCCAGCGGCGCGGTGTATCTTGTCGCCGCGTGGATACTGAAAATAGACGGAGTGGGAAGCGTATTGAATATGGTCGCTTCAAAATTCAAAAAAACGAAGACAGCGTGAGCAGGTTCTTATCTTTTCGGGATTTTTTATGAAGAACGACATGATAAAAGATCTTTATGAAAAAGCCAAAAACCTTTCCGAATCTCCCGGGGTCTACAAATTTCTGGACGAAAAAGGTAGTATCATCTATGTTGGAAAAGCGAAAAGACTGAGGAGAAGGGTGGTTTCGTATTTTCAGCCTGGTCGCGCGCATGACGCGCGGATAGAGCGGATGATAAGCGATATCCGGCACATCGAAACGATACAGGTCACTTCAGAAGCCGAGGCTTTGATATTCGAAGCAGGTCTTATAAAGGATCATACGCCGAAATATAATATCGATCTTAAGGACGATAAGTCCTATCCATTCCTTAAACTTACGGTCAATGAGGGATATCCCCGTCTATTTGTCACACGAAGAAAAGTGGCCGATGGGGCTGAATATTACGGGCCGTATGCGGATGCCGGGCTTTTGAAGGAAGCCGTGATATTCATGAAAAAAGTATTTCCGTTACGGACATGCCGGAAGATGGGAAAAAAATTGTGTCTTGAAGCACATATCGGGCAGTGTCTAGGGCCGTGTGCGAACAAAGGAATTAAGAACGAATACGCGAAGACCGTAGCCAGACTTAAAGCGTTCCTCGAGGGAAAAAAAGATGTGTTGATGGAATTGCTTCAGAAAGACATGAAAAAGTTCTCGTCCGCGCGCGATTACGAGAAAGCCATGCTTTGCAAAAGCAGAATAGAAGCGCTTTCAACGCTTCAGAAATTCCATGACGGAGGGAAATATCCTTTGTTTGGGGAATTGGAAGAACTTAAGGCCGTGTTGGGGCTTGCCGTTCTTCCGAACGTGATAGAGTGCTTTGATATATCGAATATCTCCGGCACGAATCCCGTTGGATCCATGGTGAGTTTTATAGGAGGCAAGGCGAATAAGGCCGGATACCGCAAATTCAAGATCAGGAACGTTCAGGGGATAGACGATTATTCAATGATACGTGAAGTGGTGAAAAGGAGATATTCGCGTATACTAGCGGAATCTGGTAAGCTACCGAACCTTGTTATTATTGACGGCGGGAAAGGACATCTTTCTGCCGCTAAAAAAGAATTGGATGATCTGGGGTTAGGAACTTTACCTATAATCAGCATAGCGAAAGAGTTCAATCATATCTATACCACGGGAAGCGACCAGCCTTTACGGCTTTCGCCCGGTGCCCGGCTTTTGCTTTTGATACAAAGGGTAAGGGATGAGGCGCACCGCTTTGCGATAACATTCCACAGAAAACTGCGCAGTAAGTCGTTCCTTGAATGACGAAAAATACCAACTGCATAGCTACGGCGGGCATGTCCGATTCGCCTTTCTATTTTTGATCTCCCGGTGTTTGATGCTTCGCTGAAACTATTTCGTTGTTCAGAGAAGTTTATGTTCTTTCTACCGTGGACGCTCGCTCTATGTCATGCCCGAATGCTTCTATCGGGCATCTATAACATTAAAATCATCTGATTTTCATATTATAGATTCCCGCTAAATGCGTGCGGGAATGACATCAATACCATCATCCCCGCATGCTTTCGTGTCCACCGTAGCTATTTATGGAGTTTTGGGCCCCCCTCTCTGACGCATGACACTTGATACATGATACTTGATACTTTTCCAGATGCGCACACTATATACACCGCCTGGTTATTCTGTTATAATGCCCCCCATGGAGGAGAGCTAAAATGCTTAAGGAATTGGAAGACGCGATAAAGGCGCTTGGAGTCAAGCTTGACGAACTAAGGGGGTATCTTTGACCTGGCTAATAACCAGCAAAAGATGCGTCAATTAGAGGAAGAACTTAACACACCCGGGATATGGAAAAATCAGGAAAAGGCGAATGCCCTTTCTAAACAATTGCAGGCCATAAGAGCGATTATAAATCCATATAATCGCATACAGGAACAATATAAGACCATACAGGAATTGCTCGAGATCGTTACGCCGGAGGATATTCAATCCATTGAGAGTCTCGCGAACGATGTCTCGAATCTCGACAAAGAAACAGATGAGCTTGAGTTCAAAAGTCTTCTTAACGGCGAAATGGACAGATGCAACGCAATATTGAGCATCAATTCCGGCGCCGGCGGTACGGAATCGTGCGATTGGGCATCCATGCTGATGCGTATGTATGTCAGGTGGGCCGAAGAGCATAAATGCGCGGTGGAATTTGTTGATCAGTTGAATGGTGAAGAAGCCGGCCTCAAGAACGCGACGATGTTTATAAAAGGCCCTTATGCTTATGGTTATTTGCGGTCCGAAAGAGGTGTTCACAGGCTTGTCAGGATATCTCCGTTCGACGCGAACAAAAGAAGGCATACTTCTTTCGCGTCGATTGATGTTATGCCGGATATTGAAGATGACATCAAAGTCGATATAAACGAGACAGATCTTAAGATCGATACATACCGGTCCAGCGGAGCGGGTGGACAGCACGTTAATGTTACGGATTCTGCCGTCAGAATAACGCATATGCCGACCGGTATCGTTGTGCAGTGCCAGAAAGAGAGATCACAACACAAGAATAAAGCCACTGCCATGAAACTTTTGAAGGCCAAACTATATGAATCGGAAAAACAAAAACAGGAAGCGGTTGCGAATAGGTCTTATGAGGATAAGAAACGTATTGAGTGGGGCAGCCAGATAAGGTCATATGTGCTGCACCCGTATAAAATGGTGAAGGATCATCGTACAGATTGCGAGACATCTAATGCGGAACGCGTTCTGGACGGGGAGATAGGGATGTTCATCGAGTCGTATCTGAAGATGACCGCGCGAAATAACGCGTCGGCCGGAAAATAAATTTGAACGAGAGGCGAAAAAATGGGGTTATTCGGTTTTATTAAAAGAATGTTCGGCACACAGAACGACAGAGAGATAAAAAAACTGACGCCGATGGTGGAAAAAATAAATTCTCTTGAGGCCGAGATCGCGGCATTATCCGATGACGGTATCAGGCAAAGGGTTCACGCGGTTAAGGAGAGAATGGTAGAAAAGCGGAAAGAACTTATGCCTGAAATACTGAAGGCCCGCGAAGAGGTGGGGCTTTCCACGTCGGAACAGGAACGCGCGAAGAAAAAAAGGGTCCTTAAAGACCTGAAAAATAAAATTTCCAGTGAGTTCATTGCGGAAGCTTTCGCTATTGTCCGTGAAGCTTCAAAAAGGACTATCGGCCTAAGGCATTTCGATGTACAGCTTATAGGTGGAATGGTCCTGCATGAAGGTAAAATATCCGAAATGGCCACCGGAGAAGGTAAGACCCTTGTGGCTACTCTACCGGCTTCGCTTAACGCGCTTTCCGGGGACAATGTGCATGTGGTGACCGTGAACGACTATCTGGCGCGCCGTGATGCCGAATGGATGGGGCCGATATATAAATTTCTCGGGCTCTCGGTAGGCGTGATACAACACGATATGCGTCCCGAAGAAAGAAAAAAATCTTACGCCTGCGATATCGTCTACGGTACGAATAACGAGTTCGGGTTCGATTATCTGAGGGACAATATGGTGATTGAAGCCGATGATATGGTCCAGGGATATCCGGCCTATGCGATAGTCGATGAGGTCGACAGCATACTTGTGGATGAAGCGAGAACCCCGCTTATTATCTCGGGCCCCGTGGATGAGACGAACGACGCCTATATCAATATGCGTCCTGTCGTAGAGGAAATAGTGAGACAGCAGAAAAAACAGGTACGTGATTACATAACTAAAATGCGTGTCGCGATCGACGGGAAAAAGGACGATGAAGCGGCGAATTATCTATATCTTGTTCAGAAGGCCGAACCGAAGAACAGGGAATTTCTTGATATAGTTCTTAAAAATATCTACGCGAAAAGTCTTTTGGACAAGGCGATGAACAATCTGGACAGCAAGGTAATGGCGAAAGAAAAAGAGGATCTTTTAGAGGACCTCTTTTATATCTTTGACGAAAAAACGCGCGAGGCGACTTTTAACGCGCGCGGACAGAAACTGATGAAAGAAAAATTCGGCATAGAGTTCATGATAGAGGATATCGAAGGAAAACTGGCCGAGATCGCCAATTCAGAGATGCCCGAAGAAGAACGCATGAAGCAGGAGATGGAACTTACGAATATGTACTCTGATCAGCAGCGGAACGTAGAGAGCATAAAACAGCTGTTAAAAGCGTATATCCTTTTCGAGAAAGACGTCGAATACGTGGTGCATGAAGGAAAGATCGTTATCGTCGACGAATTCACTGGAAGGATGATGCCGGGGCGCAGGTTCTCTGACGGTATCCACGAAGCCATCGAAGCTAAGGAGCAGGTGGAAGTTCAGCGCGAAAGCCAGACGCTCGCGACGATAACCCTTCAGAATTATTTTAGGATGTACGATAAACTCGCAGGAATGACGGGTACGGCTAAAACGGAGGAGACTGAATTTGAAAGTATCTATCTTCTTCCGGTATTACAGATCCCCACGAACAGACCGATGAGCAGGGAGAATCTGCCTGATCGCATATATAAAACCGAAAAAGAAAAGTTTGAGGCCACGTGCAACGAGGTGGCTGAATGGCACAAAGAAGGGAAACCCGTTCTTGTCGGGACGGTTTCTATAGAAAAATCCGAAAGGCTGAGTAGGATACTTACACAGCGCGGGGTAAAACACAATGTTCTTAACGCGAAGTATCACGAAAAGGAAGCGAATATCATCGCCCAGGCGGGACGTCTCGGGGCGGTCACTATAGCGACGAATATGGCGGGTCGAGGTACGGATATTCTGTTGGGAGGGAATCCGGAATTTCTCGCGAGAGAATCCGTGAATGCTCTTACGATCGACGATCCAGCGGAAAAAGAAAAAGCGTACGAAAATTTTCTGAATGAAGCCCGTGAACAGACCAAAAAAGAACATGAGGCCGTAGTTAAAGCCGGAGGGCTTCATGTTGTAGGTACCGAGAGGCATGAGTCCAGGCGTATAGACAATCAGCTGCGTGGAAGATCCGGCAGGCAGGGTGACCCCGGGGCCAGCAGGTTTTATCTTTCGCTTGAAGATACACTGATGAGAATATTCGGTTCGGATAAGATAAAGAACGTTATGGATAAACTAGGGATGGAAGAAGGCGAGGTTATTGAGAATCCGCTCGTTACCGGCGCGATACGTACGGCACAGAAAAGGGTGGAAGCCCAGAACTTTGAGATAAGGAAACACCTTCTGAAGTATGACGATATCATGAACCGACAGCGAGAGGTTATCTATAAAAGACGTCGCGCGATACTTAAGGGCGAGAATGTAAAAGGCGAGGTTTTTGAGTGTCTTGCGGTAGGAGTCGAAGCTATACTCGAGGGTTGGGAAGAAAACCTCGATGCCGCGAAGGTTGCGAAGGACCTTATGATGAGTTACGCTATCGTCGTGAAACCTGATTCGATCGGCAATTCGTCCGCAAAGGAAATATATGATATGGTGCTGGAACTCGCCGAGAAGAATTATTCGGTGAGAGAAAAGACGCTTGGGGACGAAAGGATGCGTTATCTCGAAAGAATGATAATGCTCGGCGTTATAGACACGAATTGGAAAGAATATTTGCGCGAGGTCGATGATCTTCGCGAAGGCATATCATGGCGTGCTTATGGGCAGAAAGATCCTTTGATAGAATTTCAGCACGAGGCCTTCCGTCTGTTCCAGGATCTTTTAATGAGGATGGATAGTGAAATAGCCGAACGGATAATGAAAATATCCGCGATGGAAGAAGAACAATATAAAAGATCCGTCAGGCGTCCCGGCGGAGAAGTTTTTAAACATGAGGAATTTTCGGCGATGGACGCGATCGAAAGAGGAGAGATGGGCTCCCAGGTTTCACGCGAGGAAAGCGGCGAAAGCACGCCTCTTCCCATGCCTATGCCGGGACCGAAGGAAAATGTGACTTTTAAAAGAGAAATGCCAAAGGTGGGTCGTAATGACGCGTGTCCGTGCGGAAGCGGTAAAAAATACAAAAAATGTTGCGGTTCTAATCAGTGATGGGAAATATCTTAACGCCGTTCTCGCGGTGATATCAGGGCTTCTTGCCTTTTTGTCATTTCCGCCGGCTGGTTATAGCTTTCTGGCATGGATCGCTTTTATCCCGTTCTTTTTCTTTATAAGGCGTACCGATCTTAGAGGGGCTTTTTTCTGCGCGTATCTGGCCGGGATAGTCTTTTTTGGGACGCTTCTTTACTGGCTTGTGAACGTTTCTTTTCTTGGGACTGTCCTATTGATACTTTATCTTGCCGTTTATTTCGGGATCTTCGGTGTTGTTGCTTTTCTTGTTTCGAAATATTCCGTGGAGATACTTTTCCTGCCTTTTGCGTGGGTTGCTGTGGAATATCTTAGGGGGCACGTGTTCTCCGGTTTTCCATGGGGGTTCATTGGATATTCACAGTATAAGAACACGCAGCTGATACAGATAGCTGATGTCACCGGGGTGTACGGGATATCTTTCCTGATAGTTCTTGTTAACGTGACGATCTTCTTTCTTCTTACGAACAAAAATAAAAAAAGGATATCCGGCGTTGTTATAACCGTTTTCTTTGTAATGGTTGCGATAATGTACGGCGGAAATAAGATAAAAAGTCTTCAGGACTGGCGCGAATGCAAAATAAGCGTGGCGCAGGCGAATATACCGCAGTCTCTGAAATGGGACGCGAAGTACGCCGATACGATAATACGCGAATATATCGCGCTTACGGAATCCGCCGCGAGTGACAAGCCGGACATAATGATCTGGCCCGAGACCGCGTATCCGTATCTTGTAGACGGAGAAGGGGACGCGGAAGAGATAAGGAATACCGCGGCTAGGTTTAAAATACCCATATTGTCGGGCGTAGTGTATCAGCAAAAGGACCATTTCTATAACGCCGCCATAATGTTCACGCCGGATGGGAAGTCCGAGACAAAATATTTCAAGATGCATCTTGTGCCTTTCGGGGAATATATACCGTTCGCGGAACATCTCGCGTTCGTGCAGAATTACATAGATAAACCTATAGGTGATTTTAAGGGTGGCCGGGAATTTACGTTGTTCCCGGTCAGGTCGTTCTCAACCGCTACAGCCCCGAACGGCGCCATAACCCGAGTATCGAATTTTTTCAAGGTAGGGGCTCTTATATGTTTTGAGGATGTTTTCCCGGAAATAAGCCGTGATTTTGCGGTTAAAGGCGCGGACATATTGGTGAATATCACTAATGACGGTTGGTTCGGTCGGACAGCGGCCAGTGAACAGCATTTGCAGTCTTCGGTATTCAGGGCAGTCGAGAACAGGGTTCCGGTGGTAAGGGCGGCGAACACGGGGGTCTCGTGTTTTATTGACGTGACGGGAGAGATACGGTCGAGGGTCGCCGACGGTGATAATACTTTTGTCAAAGGGCATATGACGGACATAGTCCGTGTTGTGCCTGGCAGGTCCGCATATACACAGCGCGGCGATATATTCGCTTATTTTTGCATGCTTGTGACGGGTATCGTTCTTATCGCGTCGATATTCGTGGCTTCGGGAAAATTGAAATTTCTTGTAAAACCGCCCGCTAAGTAATACTGTTCCAATTCAAAGATCCGCCTGTTCGGAAGTTCTGCGCGCTTCAGAAAAATACCCTGTTATTTTTGATCTCCAGGCGTTTGATGCTTCGCTGAAACTATTTCGTTGTCTGGAGAAGTTTGTGTTCTTTCTACCGTGGACGCTGGCTTTATGTCATGCCCGAATGTTTTTATCGGGCATCCATAACATTAAAATCATCTCATTTTTATATTATAGATTCCAGCTTAAAGCGTGCGGGAATGACATCAATACCGTCATCCCCGAAAGTTTTTTCGGGGATCAATGAAATTAAAATAAATGTGTCGCTCAGCCGGATCCGTGCCCGCTCGGCCTCCCGATGCCACGTACGAAAGAACACAAACTTCTCCGTCAAAAAAGCATTCACTTCATTCCTTCTCGTTTCGCCAATTCAACCGAATGTGGATCGTGTGCGAGGCAGATAGGGACGTCCCTATTTTACGCATTTTTCTTAAGAGCTCGAACATTCCGAACAGGCGGATCGCAAGAAAAGTGGACAAGGAATATAGGTTTTGATTTTTAATTATATAAAATGTATAATCTACTCTACTATTAACAATACAGGGTACTTGCCTAAAATCATAAAGGAGGACAAGATGTTTTTCAGGACTAGGTTCTCAAAGATTTTTTTCCTAAATCTAATGGCGTTCGCCATCGCTTCGCCGGTGTTTTGCGCGGAAAAAGCGGCGAAATTCGTGTCCAAAGGGGCGGTTGTAGTTAAGGATAAATCGCTTTTACACCTATTAATGGCAGGCGGAGAGGTAATGGTCCCGCTCGCGTTCCTTTCGATCGTGACGCTCGCGATAGTGATATATCATTTTTTTGAGACGCAGAGGGAAAAACTGATACCGGAAGGTTTTTTTAAAAAGGTATCGTTCCTGATCGAGTCAAAAAAAATAGAAGAAGCCCGTGCGATATGTAACGGCAGTTACAATATGATATCAGAAGTGGTTCTTGCGGGTTTGAGTAAAAAAGGCCGTGATATTATCAGCATAGAGGAAGCCATGAAAGAGCGGGGCAAACACTGTGTTTCAGATTTATGGCAGCGGCTTAGCTACCTGGCCGATGTGGCCGCGATAGCGCCGTTACTCGGTCTTTTGGGAACGGTTATTGGTATCATACAGGCTTTCAACGGTATAACTTTTGAAACCGGAGTGGAACCTATGGTGTTGGTGAACGGTATGTCCAAAGCGCTTGTCGCTACGGCGACGGGGATCTTTATAGCTGTTCCAGCCATGATGTTCTACGCGTATTTTCGCGGAGTGATACACGGCATTGTCACGGATTTTGAAGGCATGACGTCGGATCTTTTCGATCTGATAACTGACAGCAGAAAATAAATCTCGGGAGGGTGCAATGAATTTGTCCGGATCAAAAGGCCCTGTTTTTGAGAGGCCTATTCTTCAGATAATTCCTATGATAGACGTCGTGATGTTCCTTCTGATATTTTTTATGACGATGTCGGTATTTTACGCGATGGAAGCCGAGATAAATATCTCGGTTCCGACGGCTGCCGAATCCACCGAGATGGGGCGCGCACCGGGTGAGGTAATAATAAACGTAAGGCGTGACGGGGTCGTTATAGTTAATCAACGGCAGGTAGATTACGAGACTCTTCAGGATATACTGAAGAAAGTGTCCGAGATATATAAAAATCAGCCGGTGGTCATAAGGGGAGATAAAAAAACGCATCACGAGGACATAGTTAAGGTCCTGGACGCGTGCGCGGCGGCGAATATGTGGAATATCTCTTTTGCGACGATGAAGGAAAAAGAGTAGATCCTGATATGACAAGACAGATGAAATATATAGGAGCATGCTTATTCTTTTTTTTGTGTGCTATCGTTCCCGCGATGGCAGAACCTGCGCAACAGGCGGATCCTAAAACTTCCCAGGATAAGACCGTAGCTAACAATGAAACGGAGTCGTTCGATTTCGCTACCGGGCTTTTTACCCGTGGCATGTACGACATGGCCGCTGACGAGTATATAAAATTCCTGGCGGGGTATCCCTCTTCTCAATTCCGTGAAGCGGTCGAGTATAGAATAGGCGAATGCCATTTTCTGGATAAAAAGTATCCCGACGCCATAAAATATTTTGAAGAATTCAAAAAGAAAAATCCAGCGTCGGCCAATCTCTCTCTTGCGACATTGCGTATCGCCCAAAGTTATTTTTTTACGGGCGACAATAAGAAAGCCAAAGAAATGATAGCGGCAATTCTTGCCGACAAAAAAAACCAAAAAGAAGTTATGGGAGGATGTGTTTATTATCTGGGGCTTATCGCGCTTAAAGAAGATAATATTGCCGAATGTAAAAAGCAGATGGGTAATCTCGTCTCAGCCTATCAGGATAGCGTATATATTCCGGTGGCATACATGGCGCTAGGTGATATTAATCTTAAGGAAAAGAATTACGCGAAGGCCGTAGAATGCTATCAAAAGGCCGCTACGGCGCCGGGTGTGGATAAGGATATCGCGGGAAAGGCCGATCTGGGAACGGCAGATTCATATTACCTTTCAGGAGATAACGCTTCCGCGGAGAAATATTACAAAAAATTGATGGACGAAACGAAAGAAGGGGCTCTCTTTGACCAGGGGGCGATCGGATATCTTCTGGCGCTTTATCAGGCCGCTTTGCACGATAGAGTGATAGCTGAAACAAATGGGATCGTAACGCAGGTAAAAGACCCCAATATCAAGGCGGAGTGTTATCTGATGCTGGGGAACAGTCTTTTTCAGCAGAACAAGATGGCCGACGCCGAAAAAATTTATCAGAATGTTTCTGAAGCGTATAAAGGTATGGGTGCCGCCGATAAGGCAGTGCTCAATATGTGCTGGGCGCTCCTTAAAAATGAAAAATATGCGGAATGCCTAAGGAATATTGATATGTATCTTGTCGGCGCGAAGACGTCGTTGGATGAGGCTTTATATCTGAAACTTAAGGTGCTCGAAAAATTATCTAAAACGGAAGAGGCTATCGCCGTAGGGGAGAAATTGCTGAACGAATATAAAACGTCTAAGTACGCCGTGGATGTTCAGTATGAGGTCGGGTGGATGTATGACAATTCCGAAAAATTTGAAAAAGCGATCGCTTGTTATAAAACGTTCCAGGAACAGTATCCGGATGATCCAAGGGTGCCGGAAGTAGTGCTTAAATCGGGCCAGAATTATCTTGCGCTTAAGAAATACAGCGAGGCCGAAGGTGAATATAAAAAATTTATCTCAAAATATCCTGCCAATTCTTTGAAAGAAAAAGTTCTATATCAGCTGGGCTCGGTCTATACCGCCGCGAACAACGCGGACGCCGTTATATCAACGTACGAGAGTTTTGTAAAAGAATTTCCCAAATCCCAGGCGAAGGATTCCGCGGTTTTCATGATTGCTCAGGCTTATATGCAGAAAGGGGCCTGGGATAAAGTGATATCTCGCGCGGCGGAGCTTGTTTCTGACAAGAAAAGTATGTTTTGCCCCAACGCCATGGATATTACCTCGTACGCCTATTTCATGAAAGGCGATACCGCTAAAGCAGCGGATAGTTACAGGGAACTTATGCTTTCGGGATTCGATTATAAACTGCAGGAAGACATATACCGCTGGGCTGCGGATTACTATTTCAAAGAGGGGGCCAGCGAAAAATCGTTGGACGTGCTTAAGGCGTTCAAGGCGAAATATCCGAATAAGATCGGCGAAGGGGTCATGGAGTATATGTCGGCCGAAAATGTTCGCCGGCTGGGTCGTATTGACGAGGCGATAACTGAGTTTAAAAAACTTATAGATAATAAAGTCCCGTCGCCTTATCTTGAAAGGGCGTATCTCGGGCTTGGCAGATGTTTTCACGCCAAGAAGGACGAAGCGACGGCTCTTGGATATTTCGACGAGGCGCTCAAGTACAATACGGACAACATGGTCGGTGCTTACGCGCGATTTGAGACGGGGGATATTAAAAGCGCCATGGGCCAGTATGCGGACGCGGCCAAATCTTACGCGATGGTTGCTATATTGTATGACGACAAAGATCTTTCTCCGAAGGCACTGTTCAGGGCCGGGGAAGCTTTTGCCAGATCCGGGGATCAAAAAAAGGCCGATGAGATGTTCGGCGAACTGGTCAGCCGGTATCCGGAAGATCCTTTAGCCAAAGAGGCCGGAGCGATCTTATCGAAGAACGCGGGGCAAAAATAATGAAAAATAACCAATTTTTATACGCCATATGGTTGTCGATCATAGCGCATATGATATTTTTTCTTGGCGCGTATTTTTTCGTGATTCCGAACATGTCCGAATTAAAAAGAAAACCCCGTGAGATATTCAAGGTTAACAAGGTGGAGAATAAAGCCGAGGCCGTGGAGCTTTTCGGCAGCGGAGACAGCAAAATGGCCGCGCCGAAGATGTCCGGGTCCGGTATAACCCGCGACAAGGACAATCTTGACAAGATGCTTCTCCGAAAACCTAAACCGGACGAACTGGCGCTTAAGAACAAGATAGACGAGATGCGCGAAGACGTTGAGGAAGATAAAAAGATGTCCGATGAGAAACTTTTCCCCGGGGACGTTCTTAAAATAGAGGCGGGACGGGTCAAAAAGGAAGGGGATCCGGGCAAAAGATCCCTTTTAAAACAATTGCCCGGGCGGGCTACGGTCGCGGCTGCTTCCGGAGAACGTGAAGGTTTCGGCGGCATGGATTACAAAATGGACCGTAAAGGTTTTAACTGGAATGCGCCCATTGCGGCGCTTCCCGGTGACCAGACCAAAGGCGGATATTACCGTCCGGGTGAGCGTGAATTCGCGGGTGGCGGCGGACGCGGGCGAGTTGGGAATTACGAGGATATAAGCGATATGTTGGACGTCAAGATATTCAAATATGCGGATCCCGCCAGCGGAGAAAAATATTTTGAGCTTGTCATCACGGCAAAACCAAAAGCTGATTTCAAGGTGCTCGCGAAAGAGCTGATATTCCTGATAGATTCATCAAAAAGCATAACGCCGGATAAACTCGAGACCGTGAAAAAAGGCATGAATAAAGTATTGAAGGCGCTCGCCCCGGAAGACCGTTTCAATGTGGTGGCTTTCAGGGGTGAGCTAACTAAATTTCAGCCAAAATCGGTGAATGTGAACGGCAAATTCCTAAAGGACGCGCAGATCTTTGTTAATAGCCTCAGCACTACCGGGCAGACCGATGTGAATAACGCTTTGATGGGAATAGTTTCCGATCAGGTCGAGTTTGTTCCGTCGTATGTTATTCTTATCACTGACGGCCGTCCTACGACGGGTGTGACTAATTCTAAGCGCATCATACAGGAGATTACGCGCAAGAACGAGATGGCTCGGCCGGTGTTTGCGTTCGGCGGAGGGGACAGGGTTAATAAATATCTCCTGAATTTCATCTCTTACCAAAATAGAGGGTGGAGCACTTTCTCGGACCGGACTTTTCAGATGGAGGAAGATCTTCTCTCGCTTTATCATGAGATCGATTCGCCGATACTTCTTAATGTACGCTATAGAGTGAACGGGATAGATATAAACGAAGTTTATCCGAAATATCTGCCTGATTTTTTCAAGGGCGGGAAATTCAGGGTGTATGGCAGGTACGATAGCGAAGATGAAGTGTTCTCGATGCAGCTTTTGGGAGAGATGTCTGGCGGGACGAAGGAACTTCTTTTCAGAAAATCATTGCATGACGCCGAACAGGGCGATGCCTCTATCGCGCGCGAATGGGCTTTCAGTAAGATATATTACCTGATAAGCGAGGATACGCTTAATACGAACAGCGACAAAAAAAGTTTTAAGGAAATAGATAATCTTAGCAAAAAATACGGTATAGTTACTCCGTATAACGCCGTGGAAAGAGACTGATGGCCTCTGATTCAAGAGAAAAATTCATGAAACTTGCCATTGACGAGGCGTATGCCGGGATAAACGCGGGCGATGGCGGACCCTTCGGGGCGGTAGTGACCCGGAACGGCGAAGTGATAGCCTCAGCGCACAATACGGTCCTTAAGAACAATAATCCTACGCAGCACGGTGAAATGAACGCAATAACCCTCGCTTCTCAAAAACTCAAGAATTACGATCTTTCCGGTTGCGAGATATATTCCACGGTCGAGCCGTGTCCAATGTGTTTTTCCGCTATACATTGGGCGCGTATCGATAAAGTGATCTTTGGCGGGAATATCGAGGATGTGTGGAAACTGGGTTTCAACGAAATGCCCGTTTCCGACGAAAAACTGAAAGAACTTTCCAAGTCCCCGGTTATTATCGAAAAGGGTTTTATGCGCGCTGAGTGCATGGAGCTTCTCGCGTATTGGTCCAACCTCGCAAACAAAAAAGTGTATTAGGCCCTGTCAAAATCGTATGTATGGTTTCATGGAAAAGTTCGAGTGACAAAATTCTTTCCCCCAAAATTTTCTAACGTATTTTTTATCGCTTTTTAGGGGGCATGCAAAAACTCGCCCCCCATGTGTTCCGGATCCGTTGGGGCTCGGACATTTGCATGCCGTTTACCCTAAAAAGCTCAAAAAATACTAAAATTTTGAAGGGGCCCCTTGAATTCTGTCACTCAAACTTTTCTAAATACAAATAGCAACGTTTGCGTTTTTGAAGCTGTAACTGCACCCTCAATCGTTCGGGTAACTGTTGGGAACGCGATTTAGGGTGCAGGTTGCCGATCGGGATCGCAAACGTTACTATCGGCCGGTTCTGTGTAAAGCTGAACTATTACGATCTTTATATGAAATATTAAGATTTACATTGCTTTAACAGCAATGTTGGTGTTAAAATAATTCAAACTTATCTTAAAAAAGGATATCAACATAATATGTGCATAAATAATCGTAAATATCGGAAGTTTATCGGCTTAGCGGCCGGTTTTCAAATATTTATATTCATTTTTACGTCGATAGTCCAAGCCAGCCCCAGTGATTTTAATGTAAACAATGGGACTGTGGGGTATACCTTACAGGTTCAATCAATATTTAATCCGATTCTAGATGTTATTGGGCAAAACTATGAAGAAAAAGTCCATATTGAAACAGCTTTTATTCTTGCCCGAGCTTTAAAAGATGAGGGCGTTTCTTGTCAAGATATCAATGCGGAATTGGATGCCTGGTATGGGGTGGGAAATGAAAGGATATTGAATGTACTTACCAACCCATGTAGGGAGAATGAGCATCTAGTGATAAACATTGGAGTATTGGGCAACCCTAGTTTGATATTTAAGATAGTATCTTCCTGTAAAGATATCAAGGATATGCAAAATTCCGCAGAAAAAACTGAAATATTCCCTGTTTTTAAAAATGGAGTGACAACGTTAGAAAATATTCCAAAATCTTTCAAGGATACGCAGGAATTCGAAATAGCCCAAAAAATGCTGTTACCAATAGAGGAGTTTGCGGCGAGCGAACCGCTTTCTACAAAAGAAATTTTAATTGATCGCATTGAATCCCAACTTGGCCGAATACTAACGGCATATGAGGATCTGGAATATGATTATCTTAAAGGACTTGAAAATATTGATGCAGTGCTTGATTCTATTTTATCAGACCAAAGAATAATAGGCATGGTTCGTGAAGTTATAGAACGGCAGATAAATCACGATGTTAAGGTTGTTCTGATTAACCCGAATCATCGGAGTGGGTTTATGAGCGTAAAACCGTTGGGACTTGCGCGCGTTGGATCTAATCTTAAGGCCAATGGGATAATAACCGAATATATAGATGCGGATAATAAAGGCTATTCCGCCGCAGTTTTAGCAAAAGAAGTGGCTTGTTTGAGAAATTCTGTAAAAGGGCCGATGGTGCTTGGTATAAGCGTACTGCCCGGTGGAAAGGAGTATTTAAAAGAATTTTTTGCAAATTTATCCGGGATGACGAATGGGATGAAAGATGTATATATTGCTACCGGTGGATATTTGCCTACCATGACATTCCGGGAATTCATGGATGCGTTTCCAGAAATAGATTTTGTTATCAAGGCCGAAGGTGAAGCAGCAATGGTAGAGCTTGTAAGGGCGATAAACGGACATACCAGTATGAATGAGGTTATGAATCTCGTTTATCGGGATAATAGCGGGAAGGCCGTAGAGAGTAAAAAATATCACGTATTAAGCAGGGAGGAATTGGATAAATTACCACCTCCGGATTATAGCAAATTGATTGATGCGGACGATCTGTTCTGGAAAAAGACACTTTTGGACACGTCAAGGGGATGTCCGGGATATTGTAATTTTTGCGGGCTACATGATTTTATGGGTGAGAGTAAAAGCGATGATGTTACTAGGCGTGAATGTAAAATAAAGGATAAATGGTGGCGAGGCAGGAGCCCTAAGAAGGTAGTCGATGAGATGGAATATCTTCATAAAAAATTCGGTATAACCGGAGTTGATATCGTGGACGATGATTTTATAGGGTATGATCCAGGCCGAGCGAAACTCATAGCTGAGGAAATATTAGCGAGAGGACTTCATATTAATTTTTGGTGTCTTGCCAGATCGGATTCGGTTGTTTCGGCCGGAGTTGAGACGATGTCGCTTTAAAAAAAAGCAGGGCTTAAGATGGTTTTTCTGGGGGTCGAAAGTTTTGATGAAAAACAATTAAAGTTTTTCAGAAAACGTTCTTCTCTGGCTGTAAATAAGGAAGCAATAGAGATATTGCAAACGGTAGGAATAGATACCAGAGTAGGATTAATAAATTTTTATCGAGAAAGCACGCTTGAGCAGATCAGGACAAATTTCGGACAGATTGAAGCGCTTCATCTTGAAGCTGCTATTCCGACTCCCGCAAGCAGATTAATGGTGTACAAGAATACGCCACTTTACAGGTCTTACATGGAGCAAGGAGTAGGGCTTATCCCTGCCGGTAATGATTCGTTTGCGTATGAGTTTTTGGATAAGAAGGTTGGATTTCTTTTTGATGGAGTAAAAATATTGGCGGACAGGACGTATCCGCTTATGAAGCATTTTAGGGAATTGCAGGAAATGGAATATTATTTCCACTCTGCATTATCGGAAAAAGCAAAAGAGGTGTTTACGAACCTAAAAAAAATAGAGTTTGATTATTTTAAAGATGTTTTAGCCATTGTTGAAGATACTCCGGAAGCAAAGTTGACCGACCTCTCCGAGGCGATTACAGGACTGGCAGAGAACTATTATAACCAAATGATGCGGGAAATCACATGGTTCAACCGGTGGGTGGAGAATAATCAGTACGAAGCGCGATATGACATACCCGGAATAGAACAAAAAACTGAAGACCCAATGGGGCGTTTGTACGATGTAATAGAGTCTAACGGGGACGCTTGGGTGGCTATAGGTGATTTTTTGAAACTCTGGGATCGCAATAGTGTTTACGGAAGAACTTTTATGGATGTTTTTATAGCGGAGGTTGTAAGCGCAGCTAACATGGTTTGTTCTAAACATGGCGGTTTTGCCGTACATCTTGTTGCAGATGAGATCCTGATGTCTCTCCCAAAAGAGATATCTGCATCTGATGCCAGAGAAATATTCAAGGAAGTTCATGAAATGGTGTTTAGATATTTTAGCGGTAAATATGGGTTTGCGCGGATTGAGATAAATGACGAAATGCAGAAAAAAGAAGTTGTTGAGTACTTGAGACAGCATCCTGCTGTGAAAGGTATAGATGTTATGCCGATCCTTGATGAGACTGGGGAGGGCGTGGATAAATATTATATTTTATTCAAAAACGGCGGGAAAAATAATAATGAAGTGTTGCAAGATATCTTGTCAAATGTGAAAGAGAAATGTAGCGGGGAAATAGATTTTGAAGTTTTAACACCATGGATCCCGATCGGAGCCGCAAAGGCCAGTTATGTTCCACGGGAAGAGAATATGAGCGTTGAAGCGTGGATTAACCGGGTGGTAGAAGAAGCCGATTTTATGCAGCATTATGCGAAAGAAGAGATTGGAGATCTTGTGGCGATATCCGATAAGCCTACGGCGTTAATGAGGCACAGGGATGATAACGAGGCCGAGATCAAACTTCAATTTTTTGATGAAGAGGAATTGGCAAGCGCCAACGAGGTTGCAAAAAGGACTAGACGCTTATTAGAGAATAAAAAATATAGAGTTGATAGGGCTTATCCGTCTTTTGATCAGCATGCCTTGCGGTCTGTGGTGCGAGACTCTTTGTTTTACAGCGGACGAGAAGTTGTAGTATGCAAACTGGATGTAGGGTATGAAGCTTTTGATGGGAGGGTATATGATAGTTTCAAACATAGTTCTAGTACGCGCGAGTTGAGAAAATCTGAGAGAGGGGAGCCGATATTTGGGTTTAAGGCGATACAAGGTACTTTCGGGCACGATATAGGAGACCAAGTGATATTGATGCTAAATATGCTGATTGATGAGCAATTTAGGCAGAATCCTGCGTATAGCGTTAATATTATCCGAGGACCTCCGGATAAATTTTATATGGTGTTTGAAAAGTCTAATGGGGAACTGCCTACAGTCGAAAATATATCAAAATGCATGGATAGAGTCAAAACGCTTGCCGATGAAAAATTGGAACGGTTGGGTATAAAAAGCGTGTTGGACCTTTCTACTATCTCGGCCGGATCCAGAGATGCGGATCTAATGAGCGAAAAGGAACGCGATGATAAAGTCAGGACCATTATCCAGGCCTTGAATCTTACAAGCGAGTCTCGTAGTGTGATCTCGCAGGTACAGGTAAAGACCCCCATGGGTATTACGGTAAAAGATTTTAAAGAAATAGAAAATAATGATACGCTACGCCAACTTTTAATTAAAGAAAATCGTACGGTAGTGGCGCACCAGCGGAAAAGATCAAAAGATATTTTATGCGTGTTGAATGAGAAATTATCTGCGAGGGATGTGCGTGACAAAAATACTAATTCCGATAAAAAACCGGTTGTTCTTATGCTGGGATATCCTGCTTCCGGCAAGGGGACTATCGGTAAAAAGGTGGCACAAAAAATGGGTTTTTCACATATGTCCATGGGGGATATTATGCGTGGATTAATGAAAGCCGTTCCGTCGTTGAACGTGGACGAATGCCCGGGATTGGGGTTTGCAGAGCTGGGTGCTATGATAAGGAAGGGGCAAATAAATATAGATAACGGCATTGTCCTGGATTCAAACGCCCCCGTTCCGGGATGGAAAACAGAATTCGAAAAGTTTTTAAGCGATAATAATCTGTATCTTGTTGCGATGGTTCATGTAGAAATTGAAGAAAAAGTCGCGCGGGAAAGGATGCGCGAACGCCAAAGAGCGGATGATTTTAGAAAACTCAAGGAAGATCCAAAAAAGGAAATGATAGAATTGCGTATGCGAAATCATGCGGAGAAGGTCGTTCCGCTGGTTGAATATTATAAAAATGAAGAGTTGGGCATAACGGTAGATAATAATGTTGCTGCTACAGATGAAATGCTTGATAAAAAAGTGAATGTTGTCGTGGAGAAAGTGCTGGATAAAATGGTGCCGCGACCTGGGAAATCGGATGGCAATGATGATGAAAATATATCTCAAAATGTAACGTTAAAACAGAGCAAACAGTTTAATGAGAACATTAAAGTCATAAAAAAGAATCATCGCAGTAATATGGTGGCATTTAAACGAGTGGAAAAATATCTTGGTCAGATCATGGCAGAACAAGGTAATGCCGATTTGTTGTATCCAGTTGACATCGTGGTAGATCTTGCGCTAATGCCGGAAGAGGGGGATGAACTCAGGGAATATATGGAGACATGGGCCTATTTAATACTTATGTGCCGCGATTTAAGGAATGTTAATTTTATTTTTGAATATCCGGATAAAGAAGAAGCGACACGCGCTGAAATCAACGCTGTTATGATACTAAAAGATAAAATCAAAGCGCAGGCAAACATATATGGTGATCTTAGCGATCTGGCGGATAAAAGAATAAACGTAGCAAGGCGTGAGAACGCTATAGAGATCATGATATTCTCAAAGGATTATCTTGAATCAGCTAGGGCGGAACATAAAGCTTTAGAGTCTAACCAATATCCGGTGGCGATGGAAAGGATGGCTCCATCGGGTACGCGGGTCGTATTGATCGCAAACTTTCAGGCCGCATTGAACATCGGGCTTATAAACGCGTCACTTGTTATAGCTGAAAAACGCGATGAATCTAGGGGTGACAGTGAGTATAAGGAATTTTCAGAATTAAAAAAGAATGTGCTTAGTGCATTGCAAGGTCTTTACAACGCATTTTTGGGAGACAATATTGTACTTACGGAAAAAACATTAGACAACATGGTGTCCGAATTTTCAAGCGTGCGTTTGAATCTCGCGATATCGTTGGCGCTCCCGCCACTGGTTAAAATTGCCGCGAAATATCTAGAAGATTGCCACAGGGAGATAAGGCTACTTCTGTTGTCCGCGTAATTGTAAAGGGAAATATGAAAGATCTGTAAAACAGCAACGTTTGCGTTTTTAAAGCTGTAACTGCACCCTCAATCATTCGGGTAACTGTTGGGAACACGATTTAGGGTGCAGGTTGCCGATTGAGATTGCAAACGTTACAATTATCTCTTGGGCGTTGTCAAAAAGGATATATGGTTCATGGAAAAGTTCGAGTGACAAAATTCTTTCCCCCAAAATTTTCTAACGTATTTCCTGCTGTCTGCCTCTTAGATGTCGTGCGTCATCTTGCGCGTTTCGAGAAAAGCCCTGTTATTTTTGATCTTCCGGCGTTCGCCTAGCGTAGATGCGTAATTTACTTTTATCTATTGTGGGCTTTTCTCTCCAAGGCTCGGATTCCCGCACGACATCTTCAACACAATCCGCCGAATTCAATATAAATAGCAACGTTTGCGTTTTTAAAGCTGTAACTGCCCCCTCAATCGTTCGGGTAACTGTTGGGAACACGATTTAGGGTGCAGGTTGCCAATTGAAATCGCAAACGTTACTATATACATACGTGTATAGCCGCATGGGAGAGGGTTAGCCTTAAAATAACAACATTTCAATTGACCTAACAAGGCTAAATTGTTACAATATAACTCTAATATTTAGAATAGTATAGGGAAAAATATGGTAGAAAAAATACTGAAAGTCTTTTTGTTATGTGTATTTATATGCAATAGCATATTTACGCAGGATATTGCACAGGCTTTGGCGCCGGAGCTTGGGATGAATACGATAGAGACTCGTCGTGATATGCTTTCCACAGCGTTCGCTTTATCTCGTGTTGTGTATGCCGATTCCGAAGAAGACATGAATTATCTGAAAAATAATCATGCCGATGCACTTCTCCTTTCTAGCGGGAAATACCTATTTGACGCCAAATACAGAGAAGATCATACGGGATTCATACGCAAATTTATACACGAAGACATCGAAATATTGATGCAAACCCTATATAACAAACCCGGCAGGGCCAAATATTCCGCGATAAGGGAATATATTGTCAATCAATCTATAGTGTTATCATATTACGAAGATCTCATCAGGTGGCGATATGCCAAAGAAGGGATAGACGCCGCGTCAATGCCACTTCCGGATTTTCGCGAGACACTTGTGATAAACGATATGATCGCGTCGGCTTTTGAACTTATTTATATTGTCGATAATCATATTGTCAGTGCGGACGATCTTTCGATGGAGGAATATTTGTTTTACTTCGTAATGAAAGAAGTAATAGATGCAAATAGATATAATTATTTTACGGATGTTTTTTGGGATGCCGCTAGCAGGGAAAAAATCATACGGATTGCTTTAGCCAACGGAGAAAATTTTTATCAAACAGCAAGTACAAAAGATGCGGATAGTGGACAGGCAAATATTCCTGAAAGATCTTTAACCGAAAAAATACGTGAAAAACTAGACGCGGGTCCTGACGAGAAGTCGGTCTATAGCGCCGCGGTAAAAGTGTTGCGCGAAAACATATCAACTAACAAAGGATTGAATAATTTGAGGGGGTGGGATAATAAAAAATTCATGCAAGTTATTCCGGATGAATTGTTGTTCAAGTTTATTGTGGCCAAAAAGATTGATGCGCATATATTGCAGCAGATATTTACGGAAAATATCGGTGTAGATTTGCCCAGAGATGTTAGACGTCTTATATTTCCCGCCATAGTTATTGAGACAAGGAAAGTGCAAAAAGCGGCACAAGAAGTCTTGCTGTCATTTTATCACGCAGATGATGTTAGGATGATAGGGGAAGAAAATATTGATGGCGCTGCGAAAACGGTTGATAAAAGGATAATTGCTGGTGAGGGAGATGCCCCGGTAGAGTTTAATAAAAAAGACTATAGTCTTGAAGTTAAACGCAGGATGTTGTTCTTGTCAGGTGTTCCAAATAAAAAAGTTATTGTCCTTAATGAAGAAGATGTTGATGCAATATTCGGCATTGCCTTATCGGATAGAAGCAATAATGATAAAGCCCGTGAGATAAACGGGATAATTAATATAGGGGAAAATTATTCAAGGAGTGTTGCTGTTAAACTCCCTAAGATTATCTCATACGGGATTGCGATATCTCGCCGTCAGGCCGATATCTATTTCTCAGGATCTTATGTTATCCCAGAAAAGTTGCGGGAAGTGATAGAGAGAAATATTACTATAAATTTTCGCGATCTGATCAAAGGATATGATTATGATTATACCGAAGGCCGAAATGTTTATATTGACGTTGAGCGTGTCCTCGGCGAGCCATTGGATCTGAACGGCAAGAAAATACGCATGATAAAAATAAAAGGTGTTTGTTTTAACGCGGATGAACAATTGCTTCCCTTTGAGGGATTGTTCCCGCTAGTGACAACTTTTGGAAAGAATGGCGAAGTGATCAGCGAGATCCGTCCGGATAAAAAACCCACAGGGGCAATGGAGTTAGAAACCTCGATAACGGAATATGAATTGACTGATATCGCGTCCAGAAGTGGCGCCGATGTGGCCGTAGCCCTTGGGAGAATAGAGTTTCAGGGGGTTCAGTACCAGGGGAAACGTCTTGGTGGGGCGATACTTGGGATTGAAGGAAAAGAAGAACATGATTTTAGGGCCGCTCTTACCAGTATTATCGGATTCGGACGAGGGAATGTGGGAAAGGATACGTTTGAGGTTTACGTCGATCCTGAGAAGGCGCGCAAAAATATGGATAGGGCTAACGCTTTTATTAGGAGTGTCGGGGCTGCATATAGAAAATTGCATGATATCGGGGTGATACAGCACATGGCGCATCTCGGTAATGTTGTGGCTACTCCTGATGGGAAGATAAGGATAGAAGATTTTGAATATGGGGAGCGGGTGAAAGACTTTACCGTCCAGCAAGAGATGGCGTATAGGGTAAACGATATTAGGGGTTTCTTTTTGAATTATATAGCGCATCTTAACCCAAGATTGATAGAGGATCTTAAAAATGTATTTGAGATAGATATTTATCGAGAATTTTTAAAAGGATATTTAGGGGAGTTTGCTAATGATCACAATCTTGTTTTTGCTTCTTTTGGGGCCCTTCAAAATGCGTTGCAAGAGGTTACCCGCGCGCCGGGCATAACGGATACGCATCCACTATTATTTTCCGTAAAACAAGTTGTTGAGAAAAGTAGAAATAATGAAAATAATGCTACGGAAAATTTATTATCTTCAGACGATACGCCAAACCCGCACGCTGCGGGGCATGTGGCGACTTTCTTTGACCTTTTGTACAAAGAAGAAAATAGAGGAAAACCGCGTTCGTTGATGTATCTGCGCAAACAGGTTCCGTCCAAGATGACGGGAGGGGACATAGCGAAATTAACAGCGATGCAAGATCTAAGCAAGTTGAAACTCGCGGGACTTGTGCGTAAAAAAGGCGAAAAATCAGATTCGATATATTGGTCCATCATAGAAGATGAAAAGGCGATAAATGCGCTGTATGTAAGATTATCAAGGCTTTTAGCCAGTGCTTCGACAAAAGATGTCCAAAACGCGGTCAGGGAGGTTATTGAATCTTTAGGAGGAAGTATAGAACTGATACCCGGACGAAAAGGAAATGCAGATGAATTTGTGATCCATCTTCCCGCAAAAGATGGTGAAGGCGATGAACATGATGGATATGCATTTGACGAAAGAGAGCTGGATACTATTAACGAAAAGATCGTACGTTGGTTCTATACGGGAGAAGGGCTTGAGGACGGAGATTATCTTATCACCACGCTTAATGTAGCCGGACGTAAGGACATAGAAGTAGATAAAAAAATGGCCAGTTTCTATGTTGTCCCGTGGAATCAAGTCGAAAAAAAGGATCGTTCTCAAGTTGTTTTTAGGGCAGAGGACGATATTAATTATGGGTTGGTCCTAAACTGTTATTTTTTGGAAGATTTTGAACGGGGCAAAACGGACCAACCGGTGGTTACATATCGATATAATCCGGCTGCGGGAAAAGCCGTTAAGGTGGATCTGGCGGCGATGGAGATCACGGACTATTACTATGGATACCGGAAAGTATACTCCGCTGACCGCGTTTATAGAGAAGTTGCCAGAAAAGCGGGGAAAAGTATTTATGTGCGTGTAGGCATACCGATGGGGACAAAAAGGACCGGCGATAAAGAAAAAAGTTTTATGCTTCCGTTGCCGGGGGATGAAAGCCTGGTAGGACGAACGATCATTGTTACGCTGGAAGATGATATTAATCAGGGACAGGTGATAAACGCTTATCTAGGGAATGAGTCTGGAGAGAAAAGAGAGAAACTTTTGATCACGTATAAAATGAAAAATGTTCTTGAGGTAGGGGAAGACGGAAAAAAAGAAAAAAGAAAAGCGGAAGAAATAAGTCTTGGCGGCAGGGACATTGTGGATATTTATGAGGGGAGGGAGAGAGAACTGAAAATATGCGGCAGGCCCTTTTTTGCCAATATCCAGCGGTTGGAAAATGGGGGTGGTCAGGTTTCGGTACCACTGCACTGGAGAGGCGAAAAAGCCCGATATATCCGTCTTTATATTGATAAAAAATATTTGGATGAAAGTTCTTTCGGAAAACCTGTGGTTTCTATGGTTGAGGATGATCCAAACCATGGACAAGTTATTAACACATATTTTGTGAATGAACATGGTCAAAAAACGGGTTGGCCCATAAGTACTTATAAGTATGATCCGGACGAGATCCGGATCCTTAAGTATCCGGCGGTGAAAGGTGACGGTCATTTGGTTGAAAAAGAAAAGCATGGCGTTTCTTTGCAGGTGGATCTGGGGATATTAGATATCAATAGGTATATATCGGATAAAACCGATCGCAATATTGCTTTTATTGATCGCCGGCCGATAGAGATCGCGGTATATGAATGTGATGACCACCGTGGCGGGGTTATTTATAAGGCGGTTCATAATAGAATAGATTTAGAGTTTCAATTGGAGAACAATGCTGGAGATTTTTTTAAGGGCAGTGGAAAGCCCTGGAAAGCTATCTGCTCTTTAAAGTTTGATGAGGATTACGGTCTGTATATCGAGATATCAAAAGATGAAAATATTTTAGGCCGCTATTATTATTTGGAACGCTTGGGGAGGTGCACTCCAGTTGATTTTTCCAAGATGGCATTGATCGATTATGTAAATGGGAACAAGAATATTAAAGGAATGGATACCGAACCGCGTAGGTATGACCATACCGCGAAAGTATTAAATAAAGGCCATGTTGATATAAGGGCCAGGGGGCAGGGGCTTGATTTCTGCCGATTAACGCAGCTTGTAGGTAAGTATCCTATTTTTATTCCGGAGCGGAACGGAGATGATTGGGAAATAAAAGTATACGACAGAGAAAAGTACACAGAGAGTGGCCAAAATGAACCTGCGATCGTGATGGTCAGAAATAAGTTTTTTAAGACGTTGATCCCAAAAAATAAACGAGAATATTTTGAAGCAAAAGAATATTATGAGCAGGGTTTTTATGGTATGGCTAAACGGATGCTGAAGGATATTCAAGACCGCGGGGAAGGGGATAGAGAGATCACGAGGCTTGCGAATGAAATTGATGAAGTTATAGTACGGTTGAACGAATGGCTTGATATGGGGATCCCCTTTGGCGACGCTGAGACTTGGGAATATTATTTAAAGGCCCTGGTCAACGCGTTGTTTTGCAAAGATGCGATTGGTGCGGAAAAGATAAAGAATATGTTTGTTGCCGGGATGTCTGGAAAAGACGGTGAATCGCTATATGGATGGTTGTGTGCTCGGATGAAAAACCGTCCGGAGAATACCGTAGAGGTATATGTGGATATCGCCATTTTAAATATACTTAACAATCTTCAAGGTGAATATCAGACAAATAACATTTCAAATAAGATCGCTTGGCTGGTGTCGTACGAAGGGATGTATAAAGAGGATCTTCATGAAGCTTTGAGTGGGTATTGCGGGTCTATCCCGGATAGCGTTGCTTTCAAAGGAATGGCGGAAGGAATAGCGGCGCAGCCTAGGAGTTCAGACTCGATCAAACGCTACAATCAGGAAATAAATGCGTATCCGTTGTTAACGGCTTACGGTGAATTTAAATTTTCGGTTCTTTCCCGGCTTGGTGATGAAAAAGCCCGTGAACGATTTATCAATTGTAACCTGCGTTTGGCCAGGAGTATCGCCGGTCGTTTTCAATGGACAGGGATGCCGGAACAGGATCTTGTAAGTCAGGCGAATGAAGGGATCATCAAAGCGGTTGAAAAGTTTGAACCGTGGAGAGGGATAAAATTTTCGACTTATGCGGTTTGGTGGTGCAGACAGGCTGTTATCAGTTATATGCAGGATCAGAAAAAACAGATAAGGATCCCGGTACACAAATTAGAGGAGATCAGGAAATTTGTAAAACAGGCGAAACAGGCAGGATTCGATCCATACAGTGAATATGTGAGATCCGAGGACATAGCGGAAGCGGTAAATATGACATTCGAAAAGGTGGAGGAATTACGTTCGATGGTGGATGTGGTGATGTCCCTTGATCAAACCCCGCAGGATAAACATGGGGATAGCATGGATGCGGATTTTTATAGTAGCGTTGGATACGAAGATGTCGGTTTTAGCAAGATAGAACGCTCGGATATAGTAGATGCGATAACAGCTGAAGTGGAAAAGTGTTTTCCAAAAAAAGATGAAAAAAGACGTGACAGGATGTGCGGCGTGTATGAGCAGCGGCTTTTGCCTATGCTTTTAGGCGACGAGTACAAAACATATAGAGAAGTTGGCGCTATGCTCGGAGTTTCACATGAACTTGTGAGACATGATATTGAGCCAGTAGTGATTGACATATTGAAACGTGTTATAACTGATCTAGGCGTGACGCAGGAAGATCTTTTTGTATACACAACAAACAGGGCGGCTGCCGCCATTGTGAGGCATCCCGGGCGGAATAGGCCAGATAGTGATGTGGATCTACAAGATGGCGGAGGTAGGAGTGAAACTCCGCAGAACAGTGCAATAAAGAACGGTAGCATTTTTCACGGCGAAGTGAATGGAATATTAGCGGATAGTTTTGAGAATAATAAAGAGAATATTGAGTATCTTATCAAGGATGGTCAGCCTGTAATGAAAGGTGTTTTTGCCGATGTTTATAATGAATATGACCCCGGGAAGAAATCGAAATTACGGGATCTTATGTATATCCGGGGAAGAGATTTTTTGCATTTTAAAATTGATCCGGATACCGGAGAGGTGATCGGTTATCAATCCGAGCATGTGGGAAAAGGGAGAAAAAACAGATATTCGTCCGTGTATATCGGAGAAGGAGATTATCACGCGCTAAAGGACGAGAGATCCCTTGTTAAGGAGTTTTTAGAACATTGCATAGCGCATATTGATAATCCGCCTCGCAGAGGAGAATCCGAAGAAGCGTACGAAGCGCGAATCGAAAAAATAATGCCGACTGCGAATGTAAGAGAAAAGCTTTTTTCACAGGAAAGAATAGCGCGCGCCCGAGTTTTATATTTGGCGGGACAAAGAATGGGTGAAAGAGCTAAAACGGGTTCCGTTGTTTTTGATATGTCTATCGTTGCAGAATATGTGAATTGGGCAAAAGAATTCGCTAACCCGAATGATCTAGAGGTCGAGATAGGTTGCGGCAGGGGAGAATATCTGCTTGAACAGGCAGAAAAATATCCGGGCAAGAATTTTATCGGAATAGAGGATGACAGGGAACTTGTCATGTCGATAGCTAAAAAGGTTGAAGAAAAAAACCTTAAAAACGTACGTTTAATATATGGAGATGTGAAGGAAATTATCCCGGAAGGTTTCGGCGAGAAAAGTATAGATAGTATTAAAATTCGGTTTCCATATGACATGGCGGTTGGAACGCGATTGGAAGATGATAATAGATTGTTCATGACATGGCCTTACGGGGACGGTATTGTTACCCTTAATGATTTTGACGTTGTGCTCGCCCGGGCCTTGAAAATAGGCGGTGAGATGGAGATCCTCACTATGGTCAGCAGAAATATACCGGAAAAGAATTATGGATATCAACTTGATAAATTATTCAGAGGTCTCAAAGGCGTGGAAGTAGGATTCTGCCGGCGTGAAGAGACTCATCAGGTGTATTTTGGTCCGGAATTTGCGATAACAATAGATAAGGTCGGATATTTCGATTATGTCACGGTTAAAAGGACCCGAGACATCGCGATAATGGAGGTGCAAGCGCGTTCCGGCGTTATACTAGAAGATAATATGAGGGAAAAGAATGAAATACGGGGGAGAACAAAACGTTATATTGCGGCGATAAAAACTATCGCAAAGGAGTTCGCGCAATTGTTCATTCCAAAAATGAATGACCTATATGTGGCGCTGGACTCGCAAGAGCAGGGGGGACGCGCGATAGTGCTATACGCCGATGATATCATGAATAATGTCTCTTTGTGTGACTTTAAGGCTACGATAAAAAGTATGAGGAATAGTTTGATGCATAAAAATGGCGGAAGTGTGGTTATATATTCGTCTGAAAATAAAAAATCGGCAGAAGTGCTTGGAAATATTGTTAAGGAAGTATCGTATGAGATAGGCGTTTTCATTGTTACTGATTCCGATCTGGCGAACAGAGGGTTTGGACATCGTGACGAAAAAGATACGGTCGACAGTCTTTTGCGTTTTACAAAGGCTCAGGAAATGAGAAATATTGTTGGTGTCATTAAGGGGCCTGGTAGATCCCCTGAAACCCTGGGGAATGTTGCGGCTAGCCATAAGATCCCGGTAGTTTTTATAGGCATAGCGGACGGTGTATATTCCTTCGCGGAAGCTGTTACAGCAGCGTTAAAAGCTAAAACGGAAAAAGGAAATAAAAAATGGCTGCTGTGGCTGGAACCGATAGGTAAATTGACGAAGACGCTACACGAAGAATATTTCAATTCTCTCAAAGCGCTTATTGCCGCATAATTTAATTGCCTCGAATTGTCCCGTGTCCCGGGAGACGTGCAGGATGCCGATCGAGATAACAAACGCTACAATTATCTCCTGGGCGTTGTCAAAAAGGATATATGGTTCATGGAAAAGTTCGAGTGACAAAATTCTTTCCCCCCAAATTTTTTAACGTATTTCCTGCTGTCTAACACTTAGATATCGAGCGTCATCCTGCGCGTTTCGAGAAAAGCCCTGTTATTTTTATTCTCCCGGCGTTCGCCTATCGCAGATGCGTAATTTACTTTTATCTATTGTGGGCTTTTCTCTCCAATGCTGTTATGTAAAGTGTCAAGCTTCCGGCTAAGACATAGAG
>Ga0116171_10000626_pt1 | contig 37343 bp, 30 predicted proteins | sample AD_JPNHW2_MetaG_FD_89798 | JGI IMG/M metagenome (GOLD analysis project Ga0116171, IMG submission 89798) | Active sludge microbial communities of municipal wastewater-treating anaerobic digesters from Japan - AD_JPNHW2_MetaG | ecosystem: Engineered > Bioreactor > Anaerobic > Digestate | place... | reverse complement strand
TTTACGCCCAGGCGCTTGCTTTCCGACTCACGGCCGTTTCGCGAACTACCTACACCTTTCTTGTGTGCCATTTTATTATACTTTTTTAATTACTATTCTTCGCTTTTTTTTGTGCTCTTCTTAGCTTTTGGAGCTGCTTCGCCCTCAGCCTTTGGAGCTGCTTTCTTTGCCGGAGCCTTCTTTACAGGTGCTTCGCCTTCTGCTGCTACAGGAGCTGCTTCTGCCTTTTTGGAGGCTTTCTTAGGAGCGCCCTGAGCACCTATCGATACGATCTCAACCCGTGTGAAGTCCTGACGATGTCCGGTCCTCTTCTGATAACCTTTTCTTCTCTTTTTCTTGAAGATAATGACTTTGTCACCTCTTGCATTACCAAGAACTTTACCTTCTACCACAGTGTTCTCAACAACCGGTGTACCAACAGAGATAGCTCCGTCATTATCTACCAGTAATACTTTTTCAAAAACAACACTGTCACCTTCGGCAGCATCCATGCGGTGTACGAAGATCTTCTTTCCCTCTTCTACCTTGAACTGCTGTCCTGCAATTTCTACGATTGCGTACATTTTTAATTCATATTATATTACTCCGTGAGGCGGTCAGATATATCTTCATCCGACTCTTCTCCGGGCCCCTCCGGATCAGCGATTTTCGGACTGCAAAGATATAAAAATTAACTTATTTACAAATTCGATGCATATAATAATCAGTCAAAAAAGCATGTTTTTTTGGATTGGGATGGCTCAGATAGTTTCATTATGTATATATTTGTCTTACTGCGATGAAATTTGAAATTGAGAGAAATGTCTCAGAAACTAATAAGATTACGCGTAATAGGCATCTCTTACAGCCAGACACAATCGGGAGCTTATGCCCTCATATTGGGTGAAGAGAGCGGAGAGAGACGTATCCCAATAATCATCGGGGGTTTTGAAGCTCAGGCTATAGTTATCAAGCTCGAGAACCTTGAGCCTCCAAGACCACTTACCCACGACCTTTTTAAGAGCTTTGCCGATGCCTGCGGTGTTACTGTTGAACACATTATCATAAACAAACTGCGGGAGGGTATCTTTTACTCCCAGATAGTATGTTCAGGCGGCATAAAGGATTTTATCATCGATTCCCGTACCTCCGACGCAGTGGCACTGGCCCTGCGCTTTGGATGCCCAATATATATTGTCCCTTCCATAATTGAAGAAGCTGGTATCATTATGACATCTTCCGGGAGCGAAGAAGGAGCAGAAACCCAACATTATCCTGAGTCAATGATTGCCGACCCGGTAGGCGCAACAGAATATGAAGATTATACTGATGATGAACTCAGGGAAATGCTCAATGATGCGGTAAACAGGGAAGATTATGAACAGGCTGCCGCTATCCGCGACGAAATGGACAGGAGAAATAAAAAAGTCTAATTTTTTACAAAAATGAGAAACAAATTGTTTTTATCAGCACTGGCACTTTGCCTTGTTATTCCTTTGTATGCCAGAGACTATACTTTCAGTTCACCGGATAAAAAAATTGCTGTCTCAGTGAATGCCGACAAAGGCTTAAGCTGGTATGTGACTTACAACGGCACTCCTGTAGCAGGACCATGCCGGTTGGATATGACTCTCTCAACAGGGGTCATACCATCAGCTTCAGCAAAAGTGAAACAGTGCAGGATCGGGGAACTTAATAACACACTTACTCCTGTTGTCCCTCATAAAAACAGCACCATTACTGATCACTGTAACCAGATGACCATCCGTTTCAGTGACGGAACCATGGTAATATTCCGGGCATATAACGATGGCGTGGCTTACAGGTTCGCAACGGCCTGCAAAGATGACATTATAGTTAAGAATGAAACATTCAGTGTTTCTCTTCCTACGGGAACGGAGACATGGTATCCAACTGAACAGAGCTTCATGTCTCATAACGAAAGATTTTTTTATTATGGAAAGATGGATACTATTGGTAAGGATCACCTGGCAAGCCTCCCGGCACTTTTTAAACCCAACGGTATCAACCTGCTGATTACTGAATCTGACATTGAAGATTATCCGGGGATGTGGCTGAGAGGGGACGATAAGGGCGGATTAACAGGAGTACATCCTGCTTATCCCGATAAAGAACAGCTTGTACGCGACCGCGACCTCAGGGTGGTATCAACAAAAGACTATATAGCATCCACCATCGGCACCAGAACATTCCCCTGGAGAGTATTCATTATCAGCCCTGACGACGGAGGCCTTATAACCAGCGATATGGTATACAAGCTTGCAGCACCATGCCGCCTTGCTTCTACAGACTGGATCAAGCCTGGTAAAGTGGCATGGGACTGGTGGAACGCAAATAATATCTACGGGGTTAACTTCAGGGCAGGATTGAATAATGAAACTTACAAGTACTACATCGATTTTGCTTCGGCAAATGGCATCGAATATGTTATCCTTGATGAAGGATGGTATACCCTGCCAGATGTTCTTAAGGTTGCCCCTGGCTTCGACATTCCCGAGCTATGTAAATATGCAGCCTCAAAAAATGTCGGTATAATTCTCTGGGTTGTCTGGAAGAGTTTTGATGACCAGATGGAAGATGCTCTTAAACAATATGCTGCATGGGGGGTAAAAGGTATAAAGGTAGACTTTATGCAGAGGGATGATCAGTGGATGGTGAACTATTACTGGAGGGTGGCAAAGAGAGCTGCCGATTATCATATGCTTGTTGATTTCCATGGAGCTTACAAACCAGACGGGCTTGAGAGAACATTCCCAAATGCACTGACACGGGAAGGGGTCAAAGGACTTGAAAATGACAAGTGGGAATATCTTGTTTCTCCTGAACATGATGTGACCCTTCCATTTACCCGTATGGTTGCAGGACCGATGGACTACACACCCGGAGCAATGGTGAACATGGAGAAAAGCAATTTTCATCCTATGTTTACCAGACCTGCCAGCCAGGGAACAAGGGTACACCAGATGGCAATGTATGTTGTATATGAGAGCCCGCTGCAGATGCTTGCCGACTCACCGTCAAACTATAAGAAGGAGCAGGAATGCACTACCTTCATTGCCGGCGTGCCTGTTACCTGGGATGAGACACGTGTGCTGGCTGCAAAGACAGGTGACTATCTTGTTATTGCCCGCAGAAAAGGGACTGACTGGTATATAGGAGCCATGACAGACTGGACTCCCCGCACTCTGGAAGTTGAGTTGCCTCTTACTGCCGGACAGACTTATAAAATGGAATATTTCAGCGATGGAATAAATGCCGACCATTATGCTTCTGATTATACACATTCCACAAAGGAGATAAACGGAGGAGAAAAACTTAAAATTGAAATGGCACCCGGTGGGGGCTGGGCTGCTAAAATATCTGTTAAGTAACCGTATCTTTTTAATCAGCTGAAATGAAACAGTATCTTGACCTTCTTGACCATGTAATGAAAAACGGTGTGACAAAGCATGATCGCACCGGAACGGGAACCATCAGTGTCTTTGGTTACCAGATGCGTTTTAATCTGGAAGAGGGGTTCCCGCTGATGACAACAAAAAAACTTCATACAAAGTCAATTCTTTATGAGTTACTGTGGTTTTTAAGCGGTAGCACCAATGTAAAATTCCTTCAGGAGAATGGCGTAAGGATATGGAATGAATGGGCTGATGCCGATGGTAACCTGGGTCCGGTATATGGTTACCAGTGGCGTTCCTGGCCCGCCGCTGACGGTAAACACATAGACCAGATAAGCCAGGTAATTGATTCCCTGAAGAAAAACCCCGACTCGCGCCGCCATCTTGTGAATGCCTGGAACGTCGGTGAAATTGAAAAGATGGCTCTGCCGCCATGCCATATACTCTTTCAGTTCTATGTTGCAAATGGTAAACTCTCATGCCAGCTTTACCAGCGCAGCGCTGACATCTTCCTGGGAGTGCCGTTCAACATTGCTTCCTATGCGATGCTGACTCATATGGTGGCGCAGGTTACAGGATATAAACCCGGTGAATTCATTCACACCCTCGGCGATGCCCATATCTATCTTAACCATCTGGAACAGGTTAAACTTCAGCTTACAAGAGAGCCAATGAAGCTCCCGGTGCTTAAACTGAATCCAGAAGTGAAAGATATCTTTGAATTCACATATAACGATTTTACCTTTGAGGGATATAATGCACATCCGGGAATAAAAGGAGACATATCAGTATAATTATGATCACAATTATTGTTGCAATAGCAGAGGACAATGGGATTGGGTACAAAAACGGATTGCTGTGCCATATCCCCGGAGACCTGAAAAGGTTCAAAGATATAACTATGGGACACTGCCTTATTATGGGGAAGAAAACCTGGGAGTCTCTGCCAAAAAGACCGCTGCACGGAAGAAAAAACATTGTACTGAGTGATGTTCCGGGAGACCTGTTTGATGGAGCATTTACAGCCTGTTCAATAGATGAAGCCCTCTCTTTGTGCGAGCCGGGGAAAGAAGTATTTATAATGGGAGGAGGAATGGTTTACAGGCAGTTTTTGCCTTTGGCTGACAGGCTGCTTATCACACACCTTCATAAAACATTTGGGGCCGACACCTTCTTTCCCGAGATAGATCCTGCAGTATGGGAAAAAGCAGACAGCCAGGAACATATCGTTTATACTCCTGATCCTTTAAGCTTCTCCTATACAACATACCTGAGGAAAAAATAAAGTTTTAAAGACCCGGTTAAACCTTTTTGTCTCATTAATGTCTAAAAGATATAAATGAGACAAAACTTAAATATAGTGGTTATGAAAACTAAGACACTAATTCTGCTTATTGCATCAGCAGCACTGCTGTTTACTTCATGTCAGAAAGATAAAGAGCCTGTTTCGGCAGGGGTTGAGACTTCAAGCGACATTGCCTACTCTGAGTTGATTTACAATGATACCTACAGCTCACTGGATATTGCTACAACAGGTATAGAGTATGTTTTAGGTTCTAAAGTGGCTCCTGTAGACTCCTGCCCTTTAGTGATGGTAGGAATAACGGGAACACCATGGCCTGTCACCGTTACAATAGATTATGGTACCGGATGTACAGGCTCTAATGATATTGTAAGAACCGGAAAGATTATAATTACCCAGAGTGCACCACGGACCCAGGCCGGTTCAGTAAGAACGCTTACTTTTAATAATTTCTATTTCAACGGCACAAAACTGGAGGGGACCTACACTGTGACCAACGAGGGGCTTAACGACAACAGTCATGTTGTATTCTCCATTCAGCTAACCGACGGTAAGGTAACCCTGCCTGATGGCAAATACTATACATACCAGTTCACCAGGGAGAGAGAGTACCTGGCAGGCTTCAGCACCAGGTATTTCTGGGATGATGAATGCCTTATTACAGGATCGGGTTCGGGAACGGGTCTGAATGGTTTGCCGTTCACCTACACCATCACTTCTCCACTTGACTGGAAAGCTGCCTGCCGGTTCATTGTAAGTGGCGTTGTCAAAACAGATATAGAAGGTTATGAGCCTATATATCTTGATTATGGAAATGGTGATTGTGACAGCTATGCAACGCTTACACAGGGAGATGTGACAAAAACGATAAAGTTAAGATTATATCACCCGCATATTCTTGGTAAATAATCGGGTTTAATAATTATATGATAGGTAGAGACGTTGCATGCAACGTCTCTACCCGTTTTATGACGCTTTGAGAATTTTCATATCTATCCGCTCAAGCTTGTGTGCGGCATATTCTGTATCAACGACGAATTCTTTTACATCCTGTGATGGCAGCTCAAACATGGCATCAATCATAATAGCCTCGCAGATTGCCCTCAGTCCTCTTGCCCCAAGCTTGTATTCAACTGCTTTATCGACAATATAATCCAGTACACCGTCAGTGAATGAAAGAGATATTCCATCCATAGCAAAGAGCTTGACATACTGTTTTGTGATAGCATTTTTGGGTTCGGTCAGAATAGCTCTCAGTGCTTTAGCGTTTAGGGGAGTAAGATGTGTGAGCACCGGGAGACGTCCTACTATTTCAGGAATAAGCCCATACGATCTGAGATCCTGAGGAGCTATGTATTTAAGCAGGTCGTCCTTGTCATATTTGTCGCGTGAGCGGCTTGCATTATAGCCTACGACAGTGGTGTTAAGACGGTGTGCTATTTTCTTTTCAATTCCTTCAAATGCACCTCCGCAGATGAAAAGTATATTTTTGGTGTCTACAGGTATCATTTTCTGCTCAGGATGTTTGCGTCCACCCTGGGGAGGAACGTTTACTATAGATCCTTCAAGCAACTTAAGAAGACCCTGCTGCACACCCTCACCTGATACATCGCGTGTAATGGATGGATTGTCGCCTTTGCGGGCAATCTTGTCAATCTCATCGATAAACACTATGCCTTTTTCTGCTGCCTTCACATCATAGTCGGCGTTCTGAAGCAGACGGGTAAGGAGGCTTTCAATGTCTTCACCAACATAACCGGCTTCAGTGAGTACTGTTGCATCTACAATGGTGAAGGGCACATGAAGCATTCGTGCTATTGTACGGGCAAGGAGCGTCTTACCGGTGCCGGTCTCGCCAACAAGGATAATATTTGATTTCTCAATCTCAACATCTTCACTGTCGGCTTTCTGCATTAGCCTCTTGTAGTGGTTATAAACAGCTACAGAAAGAACTTTCTTTGCACTGTCCTGTCCAATGACATATTGATCAAGAAAACCCTTAATCTCGTCCGGTTTGCGGAGATGGATTGCATCGAGGTTAAATGACGACTTATTGCCCAGTTCCTCAACCATAATAGAGTGAGCCTGCTCAATGCAGTGGTCACAGATATGGCCTTCAAGACCTGCAATAAGCAGATTTGCCTCTTTTTTAGTACGTCCGCAAAACGAGCATTTATCCATTATAAATTTTTATTTTGTTTTAGAAAGGACTTCGTCAATCATGCCATAGTCTTTTGCCTCCTGGGCTGTCATCCAGTAATCCCTGTCAGAGTCCTTTTCAACTTTGGCAACATCGTTTCCTGAATGAGTGGCGATGATCTCGTAAAGCTCCTTTTTAAGTTTTTGTATCTCTCTTGCCATTATCTCAATATCAGATGCCTGACCCTCTGCACCTCCCATTGGTTGATGGATCATGACACGTGAATGTTTAAGGGCAGATCTTTTACCTTTTGTCCCTGCAGTAAGCAGAACAGCACTCATCGAAGCAGCCATGCCTGTGCATATCGTAGCCACATCGGCAGAGATATACTGCATGGTGTCGTAGATACCCATACCTGCTGAAACTGATCCGCCGGGTGAGTTGAGATATATCTGTATATCCTTTCCGGGATCCGCAGAGTCGAGGTAAAGAAGCTGAGCCTGTATAATGTTTGCAACATAGTCATCAATCGGGAGGCCAAGGAAGATGATCCTGTCCATCATAAGACGCGAAAAAACGTCCATGGATGCAACATTCAGCTGACGCTCCTCAATAATAGTGGGAGAAATATATCCATTGCTTGCATAGATCGATGAGAACCTATGCATGGAAAGACTGCTTATGCCAAAACGACTGGCGGCATATTTCTTAAAATCATTGATGTCTGCCATAATACTTGTAGATTTAGAACATCAAATATATTAAAATTCTCACAAATTCAGCTAATTACTTCTTTTCAAAGAGTTTATTGAACTCCTCGATGGTCACTTTCTTGTCAGAAACCTGAACAGCGTCGATGATGAGGTTAAGTACCCTTGTATCAAGCACTTTCTCTGCAATTCTGCGTGCATCATCTTCTTTCTTAAGCATCTCCCTGGCGAAGTTTGTAACCTGTTCATCAGTTACCTGGTAAAGGCCATACTGCATGAACTGTGCCTTGGTAAAGGCTTTTGCTTCTTCAAGGATCTCTTCTTCTTCAATTTTCACCGTGTTTTCCTTGGCTATCTTGTTCTTGATGAGCTGCCAGCGAAGATCGTCACGGAAGTGATCATATTCTTTTTCAATCTCTTCAGCAGTTGTCTTTTCGTTTACCTTGACAAGCCATCTCTTCAGAAACTCATCAGGAAGATCGAAAGGCATTTTTTCGAGAGCCAGTTCCCTTGCATCGGTCTTTAGTTTATAGTCTGTCTCGCGATTAAAATATTCTTTAATCTCGTCAACAACTTTACCTTCAAACTCCTCATCAGTGGTTACTGTATCAGCACCCCAGATCTTTTCATACAGTTCCGGGCCGGGAGTAGCAGGCACAAAACGGCTTACTTCATGTATTACGAATACAAAGTCACCGTTAATGTCGGCAGTCTCTTCTTTCTGTTTGCCTGTCAGGGATGCGATCTCATAATCGTTGGGGAATGCAGCGCGGATATCAAAAACGATCCTGTCACCGCTCTTCTTTCCAATGAATTCCTTTTTAATGTTTTCGTCTTTGACCTGCGCAACAGATAGTGTTGAGTCATCTTTAAAAACTGAACCGTCGGATGATGTGAGAGTACCCCTGAGCATATCTTTCTCTTCTGACTCTTCAGCTACAGTAAATTCACCATGACGGCGGCAATAGTTTTCCTTGTAGTCGTCGATCATCTTCCTGTCAGGTTCAATCTGATAGCGGGTGAGTTTGCATTTATTTGAGAGAGTGTTCTCAAACTCCGGAGCGAGACCTACTTCAAAGTTAAATGTGAAATTGTCATCGTTTTCCGGGTCAAAGCTTTGACCTTCATTTTTTGGCATAGGATCACCAAGTATCTCCAGCTTTTCTTCAGTGATATAATTGGAGAGGCTTTCGGATACAAGTTTGTTTATCTCATCAACCATTACGGCGGTGCCATACAGCTTTTTGATCATGCCATAAGGAACATGGCCGGGGCGGAACCCTTTTATCGAAGCGGTTCTTTTATAGTCTTTAAGTGTTTTCTCGACTTTCTCTTCGTAGTCGGCTTTGGCGATTGCAATTTTTATTGTTGCATTCAGCGCATCAACGTTCTCTCTGGTTATATTCATTTTAATAAGTGTTATCTGTCAGCTTAAAAACCGCTAAGACCCTTGATTGTTCAAAGGTAAAAGCGGTTAAGGACTTGGTGCGGATGAAGGGACTCGAACCCCCACGCCCTGAGGCACAAGATCCTAAGTCTTGCTCGGCTACCAATTACGACACATCCGCGTGAAAGAGACCGCAAAATTAGTAAATATATTGATTCAAAAAAATGGAAGGCTTTTTTACTTCCTGAGTTCAAAGTTTTTTCCAAGATAAACTTTCCTCACCTGTTCATCTTCAGCAAGTTGGGCAGCAGTGCCCTGCTTCAGGATCTTGCCTTCAAAAAGAAGATATGCACGGTCTGTAATGGAAAGAGTCTCGTGGACATTATGGTCAGTGATGAGGATACCTATGTTTTTATCTTTCAGGTGGGCCACTATTCCCTGGATATCTTCAACAGCAATAGGGTCTACGCCGGCAAATGGTTCGTCGAGCAGTATGAAATTCGGTTTCAGCGCCAGTGCTCTGGCTATCTCTGTACGTCGTCTTTCACCTCCCGAGAGCTGAATGCCAAGACTGCGGCGTATCTTCTGAAGACCGAACTCGTTAAGAAGGGTCTCAAGCCTCTCATGCCTTTCGTCTTTTGTCATATCTGCCAGTTCCATAACTGACATAATGTTATCCTCAACACTCATCTGCCTGAAAACGGAGGCCTCCTGTGCAAGATATCCGATACCCAGTCTGGCCCTTCTGTACATTGGATGATAGGTAATCTCCAGGTCATCAAGAAATATCTGACCTGCATTTGCCTTAATAAGACCCACTATCATATAAAAGGTAGTGGTTTTCCCGGCTCCGTTTGGTCCCAGAAGACCAACAATCTCACCCTGTTCAACCTCTACAGACACCTCATTTACAACGGTGCGTGTCTTGTACCTTTTTACCAGATTATTTGTATAGAGTTTCATGTTACTCTTTTATTCGTTTGTTATATCATGTTGTGCCTGCCTTGCCCTCTTGTTCCCTTTTCTTCACAACACCGGCAACGATAAGTATACTTATTTCATATAGTAACAGCAAAGGTATAGCAACCAGCGTTTGGCTGAACACATCAGGAGGGGTAATTATTGCGGCAATTATAAGAATAACAATAATCGAATGTTTCCTGTATTGTCTCATGAATTTTGGAGTAATGAGCCCTATTCTTGCAAGGAAATAGGCCACTACAGGCAGCTCAAACGATAACCCTGAGGCAAGCACTATTGATGAGATAGTACCTATATATGATCTGACGTTTATCTGGTTATGCACCAGGTCGCTTACACTATATGTTCCAAGAAAGTTAAGTGAAAGTGGCACAATAACAAAATAACCAAATACTACTCCAAGCATAAAGAGGAAAGAAGCTGAGAATACAGCTCCACGGGCGTGCTTACGCTCCTTATCGTACAGGGCTGGTTTAAAAAATTTCCAGAACTCCCAGAACACATATGGGAATGCAAGTATTACCCCGGCAATAAGAGATATGTTAATATGAGTGGTAAACTGTCCCGACATCTTAATGCTTATAAGCTCAATAGGCTTCTGGTTTATACACAGTGACGGTGAGTTTATCATTTCGGAGAGCCTGCAAAGCAACCGGTTTGTGATAAAGTCGGGTCCGTTTGGTGCAAGAATTATTTTGTCGAAGATGATTTTTTTATAAATAAATGCCAGGACAGCAAAAATCACAATAGCCAGAAACGACCTTATTATATGCCACCGGAGCTCCTCCAGGTGCTCCAGAAAGGTCATCTCTCTCTCTTCGTCTTTTTTTCTCTTCCCAAACATAAGAAACAAATACTTCCGGGGGTGTAAAGATGCTAATTCTTATTTACTCATACAAGAGTCTATAACAACTGAGTATGGTATGAAATTTGATTAAAATATTTGCTAAATATTCAGAATTGAGTTAATTTTGATAATAGGGTAACCATTTTAAACATACTTAGGAATTATTTATCTGCCTTCTCTGTGGCAAATTTTTTGCTTTAGGGGGATGAGGGGGAAGTGAAATGTACATAGATAAATCCATACACGACCATTTAAAACGTTATTTTGGCTTTGACACTTTCAAAGGTAATCAGGAAGGAATAATCAGGAATGTCCTTGATGGGAATGATACCTTTGTATTGATGCCAACAGGTGGCGGGAAGTCATTATGCTATCAGCTTCCGGCTGTAATGATGGAGGGAACTGCTGTTGTAATATCCCCGCTTATAGCTCTTATGAAGAACCAGGTGGATGCAATGCGTAACTTCAATACCACTGATGATGTAGCTCATTTTTTGAACTCATCACTTACAAAGGGCGCGATTGCAAAAGTGAAGCAGGATGTACAATCCGGCACCACAAAACTTCTTTATGTGGCTCCAGAGTCATTGACAAAGGAGGAGAATATCGAATTCCTTAAGAGTGTCAGGATATCTTTCTTTGCTGTTGATGAAGCACATTGTATCTCTGAGTGGGGTCACGACTTCCGTCCTGAATACCGCCGGATACGGCCAATAATTGACAATATTGGCAGATCACCGATAATTGCCCTCACGGCAACGGCAACACCAAAGGTACAGCACGATATACAGAAAAACCTTGGGATACTTGACGCCAACATTTTCAAATCGTCTTTCAACAGGCCAAACCTTTACTATGAGGTTAAGCCCAAACAAGACGCCACCAGGGAGATAATAAAATACATAAAGAACAATCAGGGCAAGTCGGGCATCATCTATTGCCTGAGCCGGAAAAAGGTTGAAGAGCTGGCTGAGACGCTGAAGGTAAATGACATAAAAGCCCTTGCCTACCATGCAGGTATGGATTCAGCAACACGATCTGCCAACCAGGATAAGTTTCTGATGGAAGAGGTCGATGTCATTGTTGCGACCATTGCATTTGGAATGGGTATTGACAAACCCGATGTGAGGTACGTTATCCATTACGACATGCCCAAGAGTCTTGAGGGCTATTACCAGGAGACAGGACGTGCAGGACGCGATGGCGGCGAAGGCCGTTGCATAGCTTATTACAGCTATGATGACATCGTAAAACTTGAGAAATTCATGCAGGGTAAACCTATAGCCGAGCAGGAGATAGGTAAACAACTGCTTCTGGAGACTGTCTCGTATGCGGAGTCTTCAACATGCCGCAGGAAAATACTGCTGCATTATTTTGGCGAAGAATATGAACCTGAAAACTGTGAGGCTTGCGATAACTGCCTGCATCCAAAGACCCAGTTTGAAGGAATGGATTATGTTGTAAACGTGCTTGAAACGGTACTTGCAGTTAAGGAAAAACATAAAGCCGAGCACATAGCCAAGATACTTGCCGGGGTAATGAATTCCGCAATTAAGTCGTACAAGCATCATAAGCTCGAGACATTTGGCATTGATGAGGAGAAGGATGAGAAGTTCTGGAACATGGTTATCCGTCATGCCCTCATTGAAAAGCTGCTCTCAAAGGACATCGAGAACTATGGATTGCTTGGGGTGACCCTCAAAGGGCGCGAATTTATGGAGAATCCTTCTTCCTTTATGCTTACGGAAGATCACGATTATACTGAGTCTGAAGAAGAAGAAGCATCCTTTGGAGCCCGCACCGAGGCTGCCGATGAAGAGCTGCTGAGCATACTTAAGGACCTGCGGAAGAAAATTGCAAAACAGGTCAATCAACCACCATTTAATATTTTTCAGGATCCCTCACTGGAGGAGATGGCGATTCAATACCCTATTACCATTGAAGAGCTTCAGAACATTACAGGCATAGGAGCCGGTAAAGCACAACGCTATGGGACAGAGGTGGTGAGAGTCATAAAGCAATATGTTGAGGACAAGGAGATTCTCAGGCCCCAGGATATGATTGTAAAATCGGTTGTAAACAAATCGGGTCTGAAGGTCTATATCATCCAGAGCATTGACAGGAAGATGCCTCTTGAAGACATTGCCGAAGCTAAAGGACTTGATACTGAAGACCTGCTCTCCGAGATCGAAGCAATAGTAAGCTCAGGCACTAAACTAAATATAGATTATTATGTAGATATGGCAATTGATGAGGACCGCCAAAACGATATCTACTCTTTCTTCATGGATGAAGCCCAGACCGGAACCCTGGAAGAGGCAATAAATGAGCTGGGAGGAGAGTTCGAGGAAGAGGAGATACGCCTGATGCGTATCAAGGTTCTTTCTGAAGGAAACTGATGATGTCAGCGACCCGAAAATTTTTTCAGTGAAGGGAAAAACGAGAGTATAAAGACCAAAATGAAATACAGAGGGTAGAAAATATCCATAATAATGAACAGGAGAGGTGAGAACCTCTCTTTTTCTTGTATCAATGTCTGCTTTATAATTATTCCATCAGGTATTGCTTTTATGACAAAGGCAACCGGAAGCAGATACAGGAAGACGGTTGAAAAAAACGACCCGGCATAAAGAAATAGTAATGCAACATTTGCAGCGAAGACTGTTATGGCAGTCAGAATTGTTGCCGCGTCAGTGTAATGTGTTGCTTTTGATGCCCAACGTGCTCTCTGCCTCAACAAACCTGCCAGTGTCGTGGCACCGTCGGTCCTGACTGCTGCCTCCGCAGCACCGTTCCAGCATATTTTGCCCCCGGCTTTCTTAATGGCATGCAGAAGGAACACATCGTCTCCTGAGGATATTTCCATACGCAGACGGTCTGCATGAGCCAGATATTTGTCTCTGGCAAAGGCCATATTTGCTCCGTTGCACATTACCGGATTGCCGGCTATGGTCAAAGCTTCTGTCACACCCTGCAGAGCAGCAAACTCATATTTCCCAAACGCTGAAGCAAATCCCTCTCCGTTATTGCATATCACCCTGCCGGCTATCATGTCGGGACTCTCTTTCAGATATAACCATTCATATGATGATATCCAGCCAGGCGAAACAATGCAGTCGGCATCGGTTACAATTATCAGCTCCCCGGCAGATTCCTTAACGCCATTTAGTATTGCACTCTTCTTTCCATCCGAGCAATTGACAATCAGTCTTATATTACCCGGATGATGTCTGATGAACTCATCAGTGACACCTGCGGTTTGATCGGTTGAGTTATCATCAACAATTATTACTTCGAAATTTTCAGAGGGATAGTCTTGTTTAACGAGGGAATCAAGAAGGTGAATAATGTTATTCGCTTCATTCTTACAAGCCACCACAACAGAAATAAAGGTAGTCTTAGCCCGGCTCTCAATTAATGATGATTCTCTCTTAACGGTACTTTTCAAAACAAAGATCAGCCGGCAGATGAATACCGAATAAGTCAGCAGGGCCAGCATGATCATTATGAGCAGCATGAGGGAGAGGAAGTTTAAAGTCTAAAGTCTAAAGTTGAAAGGCTAAAGTTAATGCTATTACTTTCAACTTCAACTTTAGCCTTTAGCCTTTAGCCTTTAGCCTTTTTAATACTCATCCCACGCCTTGATCTCCACCTGGCTCTCGTCAATTGTACAGAACGCCTGTATGAATGCTGAGGCAAGACGGGCATTGGTTATAAGCGGAATATTAAAGTCTACGGCGCTGCGTCGTATCTGGTAGTCGTTATAAAGCTCAGTGGCCGACAGGTCTTTCGGGATATTAATCACAAGGTCAACATCTTTCTTTTTGATAAGATCGACGGTGTTTGGTGTGTTATTCTCATCAGGCCAGTAAGCAACCTCGGCTTCCACACCGTTGTTTTGCAGGAATGTCTGAGTGCCGCGTGTGGCATATATCTTATAGCCTCTTTTTTTAAGCATCTTTGTAGCCTCGAGGAGGTCTGTCTTTGACTTTGCAGGTCCTGAAGAGATAAGTATTGCTTTCTCAGGTATCCTGTATCCAACCGACATCATAGCCTTCAAAATGGCTTCATAGAATCCTTCGCCAATGCATCCGACCTCACCTGTTGATGACATATCAACCCCAAGTACCGGATCTGCCTTTGCCAGTCTGGAGAAGCTGAACTGAGGTGCTTTAACCCCGACATAATCAAGGTCGAAAACCGACTTATGAGGTTTTTCATACTCCATTCCCAGCATAACCTTTGTCGCAAGCTCAATAAGGTTCACCTTCAGCACCTTTGACACGAAGGGCATGCTACGGCTGGCCCTGAGGTTACATTCAATGACCTTTATCTCATTATTGCGTGCAAGAAACTGAATGTTAAAGGGTCCTGATATATTAAGCTCAAGAGCAATCTGCCTTGTTATTCTCTTTATCCGGCGGACTGTTTCGAAGTAGAGTTTCTGAGGAGGGAAGACTATGGTAGCATCACCGGAGTGCACTCCTGCATACTCAACATGTTCGCTGATGGCATAGGCAATTATATCACCGGATGAGGCCACAGCATCTACCTCAATCTCTTTTGCCTGTTCAATAAATTCTGAAACGACAACAGGATGTTCTTTTGAGACACTTGCTGCCAGCTCCAGGAAATGAACCAGCTCTCCCTTGTTGGAGACCACGTTCATTGCAGCACCTGACAGGACATATGAGGGTCTTACAAGAACAGGAAATCCAATGGTATCAGTAAAATGGTCAACCTCTTCAACAGTTGACAGCTCTTTCCAACGTGGCTGGTCAATATCGAGTGTATCGCACATGGAAGAGAACTTATGCCTGTCTTCAGCCCTGTCAATAGACTCAGGCGGGGTACCCATAATAGGCACTCCCTGATTGTGAAGCCTCATTGCAAGGTTGTTTGGTATCTGGCCGCCCATTGAGAGGATAACGCCTCTTGGCATCTCCAGGTCGAGAATATCCATTACCCGTTCAAAAGTAAGCTCGTCAAAATAGAGCCTGTCGCATATGTCATAATCGGTGCTTACTGTTTCAGGGTTATAGTTTATCATTACACCGCGGAACCCTTCCTTGCGTATGGTATTTATTGCATTGACAGAGCACCAGTCGAACTCAACGCTTGACCCGATCCTGTAGGCGCCGGATCCCAGTACGACCACAGAACGCTTGTCGTTTTCATACCATATGTCATGTTCACATCCGCTGTAAGTAAGATACAGGTAGTTAGTCTTTGCCGGGTACTCGGCCGCAAGAGTGTCAATTTGTTTCACATAAGGAACAATCCCTTTGGACTTCCTGTATTGTCTTACCTTAAGCATCTCGGCATTTATGTCTGCCCTGCCTGCTTTTGTTATATGACGGGCAATCTGGAAATCGCTGAAACCATTGATTTTTGCATGTAGCAGCTCTTGTCCGGGGATCTCTTCAATGGAGCAATATTTTTCAAGACTGTTCTTTATGTTGGAGATATTCTGCAATTTATAAAGGAACCATCTGTCAATTTTAGTGAGATCGTGTACCTGGTCAACAGTAAATCCGTGTTCAAATGCGTCGGCGATGGAGAATATTCTCATGTCGGTTGGTTCCGACAGCTCCTTCTCAATGTCATCAAAGCTGAGGTCACGGTTGCTAACAAAACCATGCATGCCAAGGCCTGTCATCCTGAGACCTTTTTGTATGGCTTCCTCGAAGGTCCGGCCTATTGCCATTATCTCACCCACGCTCTTCATGCTGCTTCCTATCTCATGAGCCACACCCTGGAATTTATTCAGGTCCCAGCGAGGTATTTTACAGACTATATAGTCAAGTGCAGGCTCAAAGCATGCGGTTGTTATGCCTGTCACTGAGTTGCGGAGTTCATGAAGACCATAGCCCAGTCCAAGCTTGGCAGCCACAAACGCCAGGGGATAACCTGTTGCTTTTGATGCCAGCGCGCTGGAACGCGACAGACGAGCGTTAACCTCAATAACCCTGTAATCTTCCGACTCAGGATCGAGGGCGTACTGAACGTTACACTCACCTACAATACCTATGTGGCGGATTATCTTGATAGATAGCTCTCTCAGCTTGTGATACTCACTGTTTGTGAGAGTCTGAGAAGGCGCCACAACAATGCTCTCACCTGTATGGATACCCAGCGGGTCAAAGTTCTCCATATTACATACGGTGATGCAATTGTCGAACCTGTCGCGTACAACCTCGTACTCAACCTCTTTCCACCCCTTGAGCGATTCTTCAACAAGTATCTGGTTTGAATACGAGAATGCCCTAGTTGCCAGTGCTTTAAGTTCTGCCATGTTTGAGCAGAATCCTGATCCCTGTCCGCCGAGTGTGTATGCTGCTCTTATGATGATAGGAAAACCCAGCTTACCTGCAGCGGTTTCAGCATCTGCCACAGATGTAACAGCAATACTGCGGGGCGTCTTTACATCAATCTCATTAAGCTTATTCACGAAGAGTTCACGGTCCTCAGTATCCATGATGGCTCTGACGGGGGTGCCAAGTACTTTTACACCATATTTTTCAAAGACTCCGCTGGTATACAGCGATGTGCCACAGTTAAGAGCTGTCTGGCCTCCAAAGGATAGCAGCACCCCATCGGGTTTCTCCCTGGCGATCACCCTTTCAACAAAACGAGGTGTGACCGGCAGAAAATAGATCTTGTCGGCGATCTTTTCCGAGGTCTGAACTGTTGCAATGTTTGGGTTAATAAGTACTGTGAATATTCCTTCTTCGCGTAATGCCTTTAATGCCTGTGAACCTGAATAGTCAAACTCACCTGCTTCTCCAATTTTCAATGCCCCGGAACCGAGGATGAGTACCTTTTTTATCTCTTCCTTCATGACGATTGTTTGGACTGCAAAATTAACAGAAAATTCCATAAAATCTGTTTGGATAAATAAAAAATGTATAAATTTGCGGCCAATGTGAATAAAAATACAATCATGAATAGATCGTCACGTATGATACTCATTGAGAAGCTTGTAACGGAGAACGTGGTTCCGTCGCAGGAGCAGCTTCTCAAATTAATGGAGGCAGCAGGGATGAAGTGTACGCAGGCTACACTCTCCCGCGACTTAAGGTTAATGGGTATAAGCAGAGGCTTTGACCGTGCGGGTAATATGAGATACCTTATACCAGGCAGGCGCGATACAGAATCAATTGTCACACCCGGCAGGGAGGGCGACGCCATCATCAGCATGCTTTGGTCAAGGGGGATGCTCATTATTAAAACACACCCGGGTTATGCGGCCGCAGTAGCTTCACGCATCGACCGCTCAGGCCGCTTCGAAATAGCAGGTACTGTGGCGGGTGACGATACCATGCTGCTTATACCCCGTGACGATGTCAGCAATATTGGTGTTTCAGATTGCCTGGAGACAATATTTCCGGGCCTGATGGAGAGAATATTGCGATAGAGAGCAAATTTTTAATTTAAAGATGATAAAAGAAATACAGATGAAGAAAGTGATGTTGGCATATAGCGGTGGTCTTGACACCTCCGTTATTCTTAAATGGCTTATTAACAAGGGGTATGATGTTGTGGCCTATGTTGCAAATGTTGGCCAGAATGATGATTTTGAGGCAGTTGAAAAGAAAGCGCTGGAAATAGGTGCCTCCAAGGTTATCATAGAAGATCTTCGCAGGGAGTTTGTTACAGACTATATATTTACTGCCGTAAAGGCAAATGCGGTTTACGAAGACAGATATCTTCTGGGCACTGCACTCGCACGTCCGCTGATAGCAAAGAAGCAGATTGAAGCTGCAGAACGTGAAGGAGCCGATTACGTTGCTCACGGTGCTACCGGAAAAGGAAATGATCAGGTTCGTTTTGAGCTTACCTATTATGCCCTTAATCCAAATATCAAGGTTATCGCTCCCTGGAAAGACGGTGAGTTTCTTTCACAGTTTCAGGGTCGTTCCGACATGATCCGTTATGCTGCAGGTCACCGCATTCCTGTCAAGGCTTCCATTGCAAAACCTTACAGTGAGGATGATAACCTGATGCATATCAGCCACGAGGCAGGTATCCTTGAGGATCCTCTTTATGTTGGTGGCAAAGAGATACTTGAAAAGATGGTTATGCCCATGGATGCACCTGATAAGGAGACTCATATTGCCATCACCTTCAAGAATGGCATCCCCGTTAAGGTTACCAATAAGGACGACAATAGCTATGTTGAAGATCCGCTTGAGATGTTTATTTACCTGAACAAGCTTGGTGGTGAGAACGGCATTGGCCTTCTTGATATGGTTGAGAACCGTTTCGTAGGTATCAAGTCACGCGGTATCTATGAGACCCCTGGCGCCACTATCCTCTATGCTGCACATAAGGATATTGAAGGCATTGCCATGGACCGCGAGGTTATGCGTCTGCGTAATCAGCTTGCTCCTCAGTTTGCCAGCTCGTTTACAACGGTTTCTGGTTCAGCCCCGAGATGGATTTCCTGATGGCAGCCATGGACAAGAGCCAGGAGCTGATAGATGGTGTGGTTAACCTCTGTCTCTATAAGGGTAATATACTGATCGAAGGTCGCGAGTCTCCTTCATCATTATATAATAAAGAGTTGTCAAGCATGGACATCGAAGGTGGATTCAACCAGGTTGACAGCCTGGGATTTATCCGTATCAATGCAATACGCCTGATGGCTCACCATGCAATCACTGCGGCACGCAAAGAAAAAAACAGGGAGGACAATGCGATTATGGGATAAAGGCGGTTCCACTGAAGAGAGCGTTATTGCTTTCACCTGTGGGAGAGATCGTGAAATGGACGACCGTCTGGTATTATTCGATATACTTGGTTCAATGGCTCATGCAAAAATGCTGGGCCATTGCGGCCTTGTAACCACAGATGAGGCCAAAGCCCTTGTCGATGGACTGGCACTCCTTTTCCAGAAGGCAGAAGCGGGACAGGTTACAGTAACTGACGAATATGAAGATATTCATTCGCTCGTTGAGGCAGAGCTGGAGAAGATATCAGGTGTAGTGGCCCGAAAGCTGCATACAGGAAGGTCGCGCAACGACCAGGTGCTGACTGACATTCACCTTTATCTGAGGTATGAACTGAAGATACTGGCAAAAGAAACAGAAACACTCCTTAACAGGATAGCCGAATTGAGCGAGGAAAACAAAAAAATACTGATGCCCGGTTTTACACATATGCAGCCGGCAATGGTATCGTCGTTCGGGTTATGGCTTGGCGCTTATGCCGAGAGCCTTTGCGATGACCTGCAGGCGCTGGCCAATGCTTCGGTATTTGTATCATCATCGCCACTAGGATCAGCAGCCGGGTATGGCACTTCACTGCCGATAGACAGGGAATTTTCCGCCGGATTGTTATGCTTTGACAGGGTAATGATAAACGCGGCATATGCTCAGCTCAGCCGTGGCAAAATGGAAAGAGCGGTGGCGCAGGCTCTCTCTTCGGTGGCCTTTACAATATCCCGGTTCTCAAATGATGTTATATTGTTTATGTCTCCGGGGTATGCATTCGTGTCTATGAATGATGAGCTTACAACCGGTTCATCCATAATGCCTCAGAAGAAGAACCCTGATCTCTTTGAGATCGCACGTGCACGCTGTAACAGACTGCAGGCACTGCCAAACGAGATAGGCATGATGACAGCAGGATTGCCGCTGGGATATAACCGCGATTTCCAGGTTCTTAAGGAAGTACTGTTCCCGGCATTTGACTACCTGATGGAGACAATATCCATTGTTAAGATGGCGCTTGACGGACTCGTTTTTCGTAAAAACATACTTGATGATGAGAAGTACAACTCAATCTTCTCGGCAGAGGAGGCCAACAGTATGGTAAAGAGGGGAATTCCTTTCAGGGATGCATATAAAGAGGTGGCAAAGAATATCGGGAAGGTCCGGTTCAAAGCCAGGTCGCTGGATGAGTACACTCATACAGGCAGTATAGGCAATCTTTGTAATGATAAGGTTAAATCAAGAACGGGCTCCATCATGGCTGGCATTTCCGGGCCATCTCCTTCAGAGATTTTCAGAAAGATTACGAAATAGCTTAACTACAAATACATTTGTAAAACAGGCCATCGCAAAATTGTAATGGCCTGTTTTTTTTATTTTTCCCCGCGATATTTTTTTATGTTGTCGATAAACGTGTCGAACAGGAAATCGGTGTCGGTAGGGCCTCCTGATGCCTCAGGGTGGAACTGGGTTGAGAAGAAGGGTTTCGACTTATGCTTCATCCCCTCGTTGGTATTGTCATTCACATTGATGAAGAGAGGGTCCCATCCTGCCGGCAGGGTGTTGTTGTTAACCGCAAACCCGTGGTTCTGTGATGTGATAAATGCCCTGTTGGTGCCCATCATGAGCACCGGCTGGTTATGACTGCGATGGCCGTAACGCAGCTTGTAGGTATCGGCACCGGCTGCAAGAGCCATAAGCTGGTTACCAAGGCAAATTCCGAATATTGGTTTGTCGAGGCTAAGAGCATGCCTGATATTTTCAATAGTTGCCCGGCACATTTTCGGATCACCGGGACCATTTGAAAGGAACAAACCGTCATACTCCTCCTTGCTGAAGTCGTGATCCCATGGCACCCTGATGATGGTAGTATCACGTTTGAGCAGGTTACGGATAATATTGTATTTCACGCCACAGTCTACAAGTACAATACGATATTTACCTTCACCATAAACCTGTCTGTGTGAGGTGCTTACTTCAGCAACAAGGTTAGTCTTGTTGGGGTCATAAAAATCGGTGCTCATTCCTTCGGGCTCAATCTTGCCAAGCATTGCACCCTTTTCCCTTATTCTCTTAGTAAGAGCCCTTGTATCGATGCCATAAACACCTGGGACATTGCTTTTTCTTAGCCATTCGTCGAGGCTTTGTATTGCGTTCCAGTGACTGTATTCAAATGAATAGTCAGACACAATAAGTCCTGAGATATGCACTCCTGATGATTCATAGAAGAGGAGGAGGTCATCCTGTTCATTTTTTCCGGGAGCACCGTAATTACCTACAAGAGGGTATGTCAGACAGAGCAGTTGTCCCCGGTATGATGGGTCGGTGAGGCTCTCGGGATAACCAGTCATCGCTGTGTTGAACACCACTTCACCGGCAACAGGAGTGAGTGCTCCGAACGAATAACCTCTGTAAACCGTTCCATCTTCAAGTGTAAGCTTAACAGGTTCTCTTTTTTCCATCTACAGATTCAGTGTTTTTATTGCTTCTTCAATTTGTTCAAGTGCTTTCTGCACAGTTGCCCTGGGGCAAGCCAGGTTAAGGCGCATGAATCCTTCTCCGCCGGGGCCGAAGGCAGATCCTTCGTTCATTCCCACCCCTGCTTTCTCAACAAAAAACCGGTGAAGCTCCCTGCCACTCATCCTGAGAGCCCGGCAATCGAGCCAGATCATATATGTTGCTTCCGGCATCACTGGTTTGATAACAGGTATATTTGTCTTGCAAAACGACATCACCAGGTCTACATTCTCCTTAACATATGAAAGCAATCCCTTAAGCCATCCTTCGCCATAGGTATAAGCAGTCTCTGATGCCACATTCCCGAAAATATTTCCGAGATGCATATGTAAGCCTTCAAGGGTCTTATGATATTTTTCTCTTAGTATGTCATTTGAGATTATTACGGATGACGTTGAGAGACCTGCCAGGTTAAAGGTTTTACTTGGTGCCATGCATGTGACTGTCATGGCTGCAGCCTCTGGTGAAACCGATGCAAAGGGTACGTGTTTGTTTCCCGGAAGCATAAGGTCACTGTGAATCTCATCCGAGAGCACAACAATGTTTTTCCCGTAGCATAAATCTGCCACTGCACTTAGTTCGTCTCTGCTCCAGGCTCTTCCCACCGGGTTATGTGGATTCGATAAAATTATCATTCTAGTCGACGGAGTGATTTTCTTCTTCAGATCTTCAATATCCATCCTCCATCCCTGGCTCGTCTCAACAAGGTTGTTAAGGACAGGTTTGCGCCCATGATCATTGATGGCACCAAAGAATGGAGTGTATACGGGTGGCTGAATGATTATTTCGTCGTCCGGGTCAGTAAATGCCAGTGTGCACATATTCAGGGCAGGAACCACCCCGGGGCTGAACTCAATCCATTCACGACTGATCTCCCAGCCGTGCCGGTGTTTTACCCATTTCATCAGTGAAGTGAAATAACCTTCGGGACGAAACGAGTAGCCAAGGATACCCTGCTCGACTTTCTCATTTATTGCCCTCAATACAAAGGGGGGAGTACGGAAATCCATATCAGCAACCCACATAGGAATAACATCCTTTCTCCCGAAGACCGACTCTCTGCAGTCATATTTAATACAATCGGTACTGCTACGGTCAATTATCTCGTCAAAATCGTACATTTTTTAAAAACTTCTTCCGGGGTGCAAAAGTAACTAAAAAATGGCACTTCAGCCCGTTATAAGAGGTATGAATGACAATAAAAACTAAAAAATATGAAGAAAGAAAAAGCAACTAATTATATACTTCATCGTGGAATTGTTTTATTTTTACGAATTGAAATAAAAAAAAGCAACAAACACCAGATTATGAAAACTACTCTCATAAAAATGTTTGCAGCGGTAATGATAATTGCTGTTGCCGGTTTATACTCCTGCAAGAACAGAGAAGGTTCTAAGAATCAGAAAGAGATACCAACACAGGAAAAGCAACAGATAGAGCAGAAGATTGAAAAAAATGTCTATCCTTTACCTACTTCTGCTGAAGTAATAAAGAGGCTCGGCGATTTTGATCTTGGGTTCATCATTGGACTTTCGAATCCTCCTGCAAATGCAAAAAATTACGTCTCAGCTTACAGCCGTGCAGTTAATATAGGTATCTATGGCGCTGATCTCAGCTACGCAACCTTATATAATGTACAACAGGATGTGATTGACAATCTTGGGGCAATAAGATCCCTTACAAATGACCTGAATCTGTCAAAGCTATATGATGAATCACTTTATCAGAAGATAAAATCACAGTTCGACAATCGCGACACTCTTGTTGCAATACTTACTGATGCTTATTCAAAGACCTACAGTTATATGGTTGAAGGAGGTCAGGAGAATCTGGCTATACTGATGGTTGGTGGTGCATGGGCAGAGGGTGTCTATCTTACTGCAAGCGTTTCTGAATCAGGTAACCACCTTACAGGTTTTGAGTCTATTATGCTTGAGCAGAAAAAATCCTTCGAACTATTTGAGGAGATATCAAAGCCTTACGCCAATGATGAGCTTATCAAACAGTTTATGAAAGATGTTCAGCCCATCAGGGATGTATATGCAAAAATAGGCACCAGCCTTACGATGCAAAACATTGAAGATCTGAAGAAAGCTATTGCAACGGTAAGGGCAACATTGGTTAAATAGCAACAAAATATTTCGGAGAGACAGTCTCAAAAGGTCTGTACCCCTGTTCTTCTTATGATAAAAATGAACGTTAACGGGTATTCAATGCTTTTGAGACTATCTTTTTTATAGCCTATGAGAGAGTCCGTACTACATGCTTTAATACACATCTTTGCCATTATCTCAACTGTGAATCCGGGTGGCGTAACTTCCCGTGCAAAAAAGATTCTTCGCAGTTATCTCCGCCGCTATTTAAACCAGGAACTGGAGGAGGAATATTTCAGGCTGTACGAAAACACTCTCGATTTTTACAGGCAGGAGCTTAAAGGGGTGGCCGAAGGCGAGCTGTCTGATGAAAACTCACTTATTACATTCCAGATAACCAATATCTGCAGGCAGATAAAGAAAGGACTCTTCCTGCAGGAGAGAATGATAGTATTCCTGCAGCTCCTTGAGTTTGTTTTTGAAGACGGTTATATCTCTGAACAGGAGGGATTCATTGTTGAGATTGTTTCACGCACTTTTAATATTTCCAAGGAAGAGTATGTAAACACCACTTCATTCATGTTCGGCATGCATCTCGATGACATAAATCCGGATAACATGCTTGCCATTGAAGGGGAGGAGAATAACAGTGAAGCCGCCATAGCTTATAAGAAGTATGATGAGTGGCATCATCTTAAGATCCCGGGCCTGAATGGAGTGATCTATGCTATCTTCATCTCCAGTACCGGGCATATCGTTTTTGTATATAATGGTCGTCTGCAGCTTCACTTCAAGGGACGGAATATTGTGCCTCTGCGCCCATATCTGCTGGAGCCGGGGGTGAACATAAGAGGGCAGGGCATATCACCTATATATTATACTTCAGTCTTCCGGAAATTTATAAGAGACAATTTTGTTGAGCAGATAAATTTTGAAGGTCATAATATCGAGTATCACTTTAAAGGCTCTGACAATGGCATTCAACCGATGAGTTTCCTGGTTAAGTCGGGGAACCTTGTGGGTATTATGGGAGGGAGTGGCGTTGGCAAGAGTACACTGCTTAATCTCCTTAACAGCAAGACGAAGCCAGATGCAGGAGCTGTATATGTCAATGGTTATGATCTTCATAAGGACAGTGACAAACTTGAGGGCCTCATAGGCTTTGTTCCTCAGGATGACCTTCTCATTGAAGAGCTCACAGTCTATCAGAACCTTTACTATAATGCACGTCTCTCTTTTGGAAATTACAATGAAGAGCAGCGTGAACGTGTTGTAAACGAAATGCTTAACCAGTTGGATCTCAACGAGATCAGGGATCTGACGGTTGGGGACCCGCTGAACAAGAAAATAAGCGGGGGTCAGCGAAAACGACTTAACATCGGGCTCGAACTTATGAGAGAGCCTGGAGTGCTGTTTGCCGATGAGCCTACATCCGGACTATCTTCGCACGACTCCCTGAAAGTGATGGAGCTGCTTAAAGAGCAGGCAGTTGCCGGCAGACTGATTTTTGTTGTAATACACCAGCCCTCATCTGACATATTGAAGATGTTTGACAGACTCTGGGTCCTTGATAAAGGAGGATACCTGGTCTATGACGGGGACCCTGTTGAAGCACTTATTTACTTTAAGACAGAGTCATCACAGGCTAATGCAGCTGAGAGCGAGTGTCCGACATGCGGAAATGTTGAGACTGATGAGATACTTCAGATCGTTGAATCAAAGATAGTGGATAACGATGGCTATCCCGGAGCCAACAGGCAAATCACTCCTGCAGAGTGGCATAGCCGGTACATAAAAAAGATGGCACCGACGCTCCCGTCTCCTCCGCCATTAAAAGAGCTTCCTCAAAGCAACTTCAATATTCCGGGACGCGCCAGTCAGATGCGTACCTTCCTGAAAAGGAACATAATGCGAAAGCTGGCTGATAAACAGTACATGACCATTAACCTTCTTGAGTCCCCGGTATTGGCCATCATACTAAGTTATTTCTCAAAATATACCACCGACGGTGATTATGTGTTCATGGATAACAAAAATTACCCGGTGTTTCTTTTTATGAGTGTGGTTGTGGCCCTGTTCCTTGGACTAACGGTCAGTGCCGAGGAGATATTCAAGGACAGGAAGATGCTGGAGAGAGAGAAATTTCTTAATCTCAGCCGGTGGAGCTACCTCTTTTCAAAGATAACGCTCCTCTTTACCCTGTCAGCTGTCCAGACCCTCTTATATGTTATTGTTTCCCAGCTTATTCTCGGACCACAGGGAATAGTATGGAAATACTGGCTGGTTCTCTTTACCACCTCCTGTTTTGGCAATGTGGTAGGGCTGAACATCTCAGCGGGTATGCGTACGGTCATCAGCATTTATATACTTATACCTCTGATACTAGTGCCGCAACTACTCCTTGGTGGTGCAATGATACGTTTTGATGACCTGCATGAATCGCTTACCCATAAGAAATATGTTCCGGTAGTTGGGGATATAATGGCCACGCGATGGTCATATGAGGCCATGGCTGTTGTCCAGTATAAGGATAACAGGTATATGAAACCATACTTTAATACCGAAGAAGAAATAAGTCATTACGATTGGGAGAGCTCATTTTTAATACCTGAGCTTAAAAAGAAAGCAACCGAATGTGCGTATGCAATTGACAAGCCGGAGTTTGCCGGGGCTTACAAATCAAACCTGCAAAAACTCACCTGCCACATAAAAGAGCTTAGCGCGGAGACAGGTCTTAATTGTGAAAGCGCCATAGGTTCATTATGTAAAGATGAGGTAACACGCGATGGTTTTAATACAGTGGTCAATTATCTTGATTCTTTACAAAAAATCTGCCGGTCAAGGTTTATATACTATTCAGACAGGAGGGATGCTTTAACTGATAGCCTGGTCAGGGAGCACGGCAAGGCAACGATACTTAAATGGAAGGAGAACAATTATAACGAGAGTCTTGCTGATATTCTTCTCAACAGGATGGTTATGAAAAAGAGCTATGAGACTGCCGACCGTATTATTCAGAAATCAGACCCTGTACTTATGCTTCCGGGCTCTCATTACGGGCGGGCTCATTTTTATGCTCCGTGCAAGATGATAGGCAGATGGAAGATAGACACGCTTTGGTTCAACGTTGTGGTTGTGTGGATAATGTCGGCAGTGATGTTTGTGGCACTTTATTTTAACCTGCTTAAGAAATTCATTGATCTTATTGAGAAGATACATATACCTGGTTTTGGGAAACAACGTCTTATACCTATTGAATGGACAAGGTAAGAGCCAAGAAGCATCTGGGACAGCATTTTCTCAGGGATAAGAATATTGCAGCTGCAATAGTAAAGTCGCTTGTTGCAGCCGAATGCAACTCTGTTGTGGAGATAGGTCCGGGAATGGGAGTGCTTACAGGTTTTCTTGTTGAGCGGAATTTTCCGGTGCTGAAGGTTATTGAGATTGACACCGAGTCAGTTGAATATCTGAGAGAGAATTTTGGAGAAAAGCTTGATATAATAAGCGGCGATTTTCTCAACGAGGACCTTGAGTCAATTGCTCCGGGGAAGATGGCCATTATTGGGAATTTCCCCTATAATATCTCCAGCCAGATTTTTTTCAGGGTCATTGAGAACCGTGAAAAGGTTACCGAGGTTGTTTGCATGATACAGCGTGAGGTTGCACAGCGTATCTGTTCTGCTCCGGGTAGTAAGGTCTATGGTATCTTAAGTGTCCTGCTTCAGGCATGGTACGATATAGATTATCTCTTCACTGTAAATGAGAATGTCTTCTCGCCTCCGCCAAAGGTAAAATCGGCTGTTATCAGCCTTAAACGTAATTCAACCCGTTCTCTTGGGTGCGATGAAAAACTCTTCATTGAAGTGGTTAAATGTTGTTTTAACCAGCGCCGCAAGATGATACGCAACCCTATAAAAGCCTTGGTAAAACCAACAGCAACCGACTCAGAGCTGCTCTCAATGAGGCCTGAACAGTTATCCGTAAAACAGTTTACAGAGCTGACCAACTGGGTTGCCCTGAACCGCTGACAGGGATTGTTTTCAGAATGAATACCCGATAGCTTCAACCGGGTTCATCTTCGAAGCTGATGAGGCCGGAGCATAACCTGCAATAATGCCTATCATTGCAGAGATCCCGATAGCAAGTAAAATATTTGCAGCTGTAAGGTAAATGGTTGTGTCCATCTGCAGGTTCACGATAACAGTGCCTATAAATACCAGCAACAGGCCAAGCAAGCCACCAAGAATCGAGAGAAGTACCGACTCAATAAGGAACTGTGCCAGAATAAAACGTCTCTTTGCCCCCAGCGCCATCTGAATACCTATTATACTGGTTCTCTCTCTTACCGAGACAAACATTATATTGGCAATACCAAAACCACCTACAAGTATAGAGAATCCTCCGATGATCCATCCGGCAATATTAATGCCACGAAAGACCGGTTTGAAACCCTGAACCAGCATACTGGCCTTGTTGATTGAGAAGTTTGTTATTTCATTAGGCCTTAGTCTTCTTGCATTGCGGAGAATCATTGTCATCTCTTCCGATAACTCTTCAACAGAGACATTCGGTTTTCCCTTAACCATGATATTTGAATCTATCCATCTGCTGCGGAGGTTCATGAACTTCTTCCCATAGTTGACCGGAACAATTATATCTTCATCCATCCCGTCATCTACTATTCCACCTGCACCCTCTTTCTTTATAACACCAATAACAGTGGTTTTAAAACCGTCAATTGTTATCTCTTTTCCGACAGCTGAAATATTCTGACCGAATAACTTCTCTTCAATACCTGATCCTATTACAGCAACTGCGGTTCCGGAATTAAATTCTGCAAGAGAAATATATCTTCCTTTATCAATGTCGAAAGTGCGCAGTTTGTCATAATCACTTGTGGTGGCAGTGATATAGTTGTTTGTCAGTGAGTTGGCTTTGTATTTTACTGTTCTGCCAGCGTAGGCGTTATAACAGATTATTCCTGCGACCTTTGATTTCCTGGTAATGTTATCATATTCTTCCATGGAAGGTGCTGGCCACCGGATCATATCCCACCATGGTATGTTAGGATCAAAGCTCCACGGCATTTTTTGAATATAGACAGTATTATCGCCCAATGTTGCAATACTGTCTTTTATACTATTCTCCATCCAGTCAAAAACTGTAAATACGGAGATAATAGAGAAGATTCCTATGGTTATTCCAAAAAGTGAAAGGAAAGTCCTTAACTTATTTACGGCTACGGAGTTAAGTGCAAGCAGCACCGCCTCCTTTAATAATCTTATAAACATATCTGTCCTGCTATGTTACTCCAAAGATAGTTAATTTAACATATCTCAGTCACCTCATCTATTCATAATCTCAAATATTTAAGAAATCTTTGGTTCTCAAAAAAATTGTATATTTTTATCGGTTATAAAATCTAAGAAACGCTTAAGCTAAATCGCATATAATGAGCAATATAAAAATTCAAAGTGCGTTCATTTCAGTTTTCAGTAAGGAGGGGCTGGACATAATAGTAAAAAAGCTTGCATCTCAGGGGGTAAAAATTGTCTCAACAGGGGGTACCTACGATTTTATTAAGAGTCTTGGGGCAGAGGCCACAAAAGCAGAAGATATTACAACATATCCTTCGATTCTCGGGGGCAGGGTGAAGACACTACATCCCGGAATATTTGGTGGTATTCTTGCACGGCGTAACGAGACGACTGACATGCAGCAGGTTGAAAAATACGGCATTCCGCTTTTTGACCTTGTGGTTGTAGATCTCTATCCTTTCGAGGAGACTGTGGCATCAGGGGCACCTGACGAAGACATTATTGAAAAAATTGACATAGGAGGTATATCGCTTATCAGAGCAGGAGCCAAGAATTACAATGATGTGGTAATTATCTCCTCCAGATCACAATACGAAAAACTTTACGAGATTCTTGAGAAGAATAACGGAGAGACAACTCTTGCTCAGCGTCTTTATTTTGCGGGAGAAGCGTTTAATCTGACATCAAATTATGACACTGCAATTTTCAACTGGTTCAACAGGGACCATCATGCAGAATATTTTAAGAAGAGCATAACAACAGCAGAGCCTCTTCGTTATGGTGAAAACCCGCATCAGAAAGGCATTTTCTATGGTGATCTGGGTATGGTGTTTGACCAGCTGCATGGGAAGGAGATATCATATAACAATCTCCTTGACATTGATTCAGCCCTTGGTCTTATTGATGAGTTTGATGAGGTAACATGCGCAATACTCAAGCACAATAATGCATGTGGTGTAGCATCCAGGCCAACTGTATGTGAAGCATGGACCGATGCGCTGGCATGTGACCCGGTATCAGCGTATGGAGGTGTGGTTGTTGTAAACCGACCTGTTGATGCTGTAGCGGCTACCGAAATGGACAAGATATTTCTTGAAGTGGTTATTGCTCCAGCCTATAGTGCAGCGGCTCTGGAAATACTGAAACATAAGAAAAACAGGATTATTCTCCTGAGGAAAGATACGGGTCGTTCTACCGAATCATTCCGTTCAATGTTTGGTGGTGTGTTATGGCAGGAGAGAGATCTCTCAAATGAGACTGTTGCTGAGATGAAGAGTGTAACAGAAAAAGCGCCTTCAGCAGGAGAACTCACTGATATGGTATTTGCAAACCGCATAGTAAAGCACAGCCGTTCAAACGCTATTGTTCTTGCAAAGAACAAACAGTTATGTGCCAGTGGTATTGGGCAGACTTCACGTATTGATGCTCTTAAGCAGGCAATTGAAAAAGCAACCACTTTTGGTTTCTCCCTTACTGGTGCTGTGATGGCTTCTGATGCCTACTTCCCCTTTGCTGACTCTGTGGAGACAGCCGCAGGGGCAGGTGTTACAGCCGTTGTTCAGCCGGGAGGATCTGTAAGAGATGCCGACTCAATTGATTATTGCAATAAAAATAATATTGCCATGGTATTTACAGGTATCAGGCATTTTAAACATTAAGGATTAAACTGAAATAAATATTCTACCAATGGGGTTATTTTCATTTTTGACACAAGAGATCGCAATGGATCTCGGTACAGCGAACACAATTATCATCAACAATGACAAGATTGTTGTTGATGAGCCTTCAATTGTTGCTATCGACCGTAACACCGGTAAGCTCATAGCAATAGGAGAACAGGCACGTCAGATGCATGGTAAAACACATGAAAATATAAGAACCATCAGGCCGCTCAGGGATGGTGTTATTGCCGACTTTAATGCGGCTGAACTGATGATGAGGGGCATGATAAAAATGATAAATAAAGGCCCGAAGCTCTTTTCTCCTTCTCTCAGAATGGTAGTTTGCATTCCGTCAGGGAGCACCGAGGTAGAGGTAAGAGCGGTACGAGACTCATCAGAGCATGCCGGCGGACGCGATGTGTACCTGATCTTCGAACCTATGGCAGCTGCAATTGGTATAGGGTTGAATGTTGAAGCCCCGGAAGGATGCATGGTTGTAGATATCGGGGGTGGAACAACTGAAATAGCTGTCATCGCCCTTGGAGGCATCGTCTGCAACAAATCGATAAGAGTAGCAGGAGATGGATTCACCGCCGATATACAGGCTTATATGCGGCATCAGCATAACGTAAAAATAGGAGAGAAAACGGCTGAAGATATTAAGATTGCTGTAGGAGCCGCTCTCCCTGATATAGATAATCCTCCGGCCGATTTTGTTGTTCGTGGGCCAAATCTTATGACAGCTCTTCCGATAGAGATACCTATCTCATACCAGGAGATAGCATACTGTCTTGATAAGTCGCTTACAAAGGTTGAGGCCGCAATACTTCAGGTGCTTGAACAGACGCCTCCGGAATTATATGCCGATATTGTAACAAAGGGAGTCTTCCTTACCGGTGGAGGAGCATTACTCAGAGGCCTTGATAAACGCCTTACCGATAAGATTAACATTCCTTTCAGGGTATCAGAAGACCCTCTTCACTCAGTTGCAAGAGGCACAGGCATCGCCCTTAAAAACGTGGATAAGTTCCAGTTCTTAATGCGCTAATGAATGAGCATGCATGAGAAGGCTTCTTGACTTCCTGATAAGACATATAAACCTTGTTTTGTTCCTTGTTCTGGAAGGGATAGCTCTCATTATGCTTTCTTCATCGCACAATTATCATAACTCGGTTGCTCAGGGTGTGTTTGGCGGTGTGGTATCCCGCATTAATACCTCAGTGGAAAATGCAAGATCATTTACCAGGCTAAGGCAGGTAAACCGCCAGCTGGCATATGAGAATGCCATGCTGCATCAGAAGCTCGAGGGAACGGTAAAAGTGGCACCGGCAACAGAGATAAAGGTAAACGATACAATAAACAAGCTTTATTACACTTATATATCAGCAAAGGTTGTAAACAATTCGGTTAACAAACAAAAGAACACCTTCACCCTTGACAGAGGACTGAGCAGCGGCATCACAAATGGTATGGCGGTAGTGTCTCCCGATGGTATTGCCGGAGTAATTATCGCCTCTTCTCAAAACTTTTCCGTTGCAATGTCGGTGTTAAACCTTAACTTCAAACAGAGTGTCAGACTGAAAAAAACCGAGTACTTCGGATCCATGTCGTGGCCGGGGAAGAATTACAGGTTTGTTGAGGTTACGGAGATACCGCACCATGTTGATGTTGCTGAGGGTGATACAATAGTAACGTCAGGCTATTCAGCTCTGTTCCCTGAGAACATAATGGTAGGTACTGTTGAAGGTGCACCGGAAGAGGGAGGGGATTTTCTTACCTTAAAGGTCAGACTATCCACAGATATGAAAAAGCTGACCTATGTTTATATAATTAAAGACCACTACAAGGGAGAGAGACTGGGACTGGAAGCTGAAGCAGAAAATGAATAAGATCATTAAATATATTATCCTTTTTGCGTGTCTGCTGTTATTACAGATTCTGTTGTTCAATAACATCCAGTTCAGCGGGTACATAAACCCATACGTTTATGTGATGTTCATAATAATGCTCCCGCTGGGAATGCCGGAGTGGCTGGTGTTATTGCTGTCGTTCATTACCGGGTTCACAGTTGATATGTTTGCCGGAACACCGGGAGTACATACAGCGGCTACAGTGATGGCAGGTTTCGCACGTCCTTATCTGCTTTCGCTTAACATAACCAGCGAGGCTATCTCAGCTTCCAGTACGCCATCGATAAAAAACAACGGTGTCAGATGGTTTATTGTATTCAGTTTAAGTGTTGTTCTGGTGCATCACCTTACTCTTTTTTATGTAGAGGTCTTCAGGTTCAGTGGCTTTTTCCGCACACTCCTGAGGGCTCTTCTGAGTACACTCTTCACCACCTTTTTTATTGTCATGATCGAATTGTTCCGATCACGTCGCTGAATGTAACTCAATGAAAGACAGGTTTGCAAACAGGCGGTTTCTGGTAATAGGATTGATGATATTTGCCACAACGGTTCTTATCATAAAGTTGTTTTATATCCAGGTAATTGACAAGTCTGCCCGCGTTTCAGCTGCAAATAATGTTCTCAGGTATATAACACAATATCCGGCCCGCGGATTAATTTATGATCGCAACGGGAAGGTGCTGGTCACCAATGAGGCTACTTATGACCTTATGGTAATTCCTGCACAGACAGAAATGATAGATACTTCCCATTTCTGCAACATGCTTGGTATAACTGTACAGTCATACCGGGAACGAATGGCTGCCGCCAGGAAATTTTCAAGGAACAACAGTTCCGTATTCCTGAAAATGGTGCCTGCAGAGACCTATGCGCGTATGCAGGAAGAGATGTACAAATATCCCGGGTTTTTTGTCCAGGCACGAACATTGCGAAAATACCCTGAACCTCTCGGAGCTCATGTGCTGGGTTATATAGGTGAGGTGGACGACAGAATCATCGCAGCCGACAAATACTATAGGTCAGGAGACTATATTGGCATTAACGGCCTTGAAAAATCATATGAGACTGAGTTAAGGGGAAGAAAAGGGGTTAACATATATATGGTTGATGTTCACAACCGTATCAAGGGATCATATTCCGAAGGAAAATATGACACTGTTGCGGTTCCGGGCAAAGATCTTTACTCTACTCTTGATATTGACCTTGAACGATATGGTGAACAGCTGATGCACAATAAGATCGGAAGCATTGTTGCTGTTGAGCAATCCACAGGAGAGATACTTGCATTGGTATCCGCACCTGATTATGACCCGGAGCTGCTTGTCGGCAGGGTTCGCTCGGAAAACTTCACAAAACTGCAGTCCGACTCTCTCAACCCGCTTTTTAACAGGGCATTGATGGCGGCTTATCCACCCGGATCAACTTTCAAAATGATAAACGGGCTGATTGGCCTTGAAGAAGGAGTGATTAATCCTGCTACAAGATTCAGCTGCAGCATGGGTTATCATGTCGGATCACTTACTGTGGGGTGCCACTCTCACAGTTCACCTCTCGATCTTGCCGGTGCTGTGATGAACTCATGCAATGCATATTTCTGCAGCACCTTCAGAAATATTATTGACAATCGTTCATTTAAGTCAGCTCCCGAAGGTTTTGATCACTGGAGGCAGTATGTTACTGCTTTTGGATTTGGAAATAAACTGGGAGTAGATCTGCCAAATGAACTCTCCGGGAATGTGCCGACGCACTCCTATTATGACAGGTACTATGGCAAAGACAAATGGAAATCACTGATGATCATCTCCCTGGCTATCGGGCAGGGAGAACTTGGTACCACCCCAATCCAGATGGCAAACTATACAGCTGCCATTGCTAACAGAGGCTATTATTATATCCCTCATGTGGTGAGATCTATCGGACAACCCGGTGGCACTCCAAATGAGCCCTTTACCGAGAAGAAGATAACAGGCATCTCGCAGGAAAATTTTGAGGCCGTGATAGCGGGCATGGAGCTTGCCGTTAACGGTGGAGGAGGAGCAACAGCACGGGGCGCCGCTCTTGACAGCATTATAATATGTGGTAAAACAGGGACGGCACAAAACCCTCATGGGCGGCCTCATTCAATATTTGTTGCTTTTGCCCCAAAGGTAAACCCGAAGATAGCTATTGCCGTCTATGTCGAAAATGCCGGCGCAGGAGCTACATATGCTGCTCCCGTGGCAAGCCTTATGATTGAAAAATATCTTACCGGAAAAGTGAAGAGAAAAGATATGGAGACCTATATCATGAATCTTAAACCCTGAGCCTGATGGACAGAAACAGCAGCATATTGAAACGGTTGGACTGGACGGTAATATTGCTCTGGCTCTTTATGATGATAGCGGGCTGGCTCAATATATATGCTGCAGTATACAATGATCAGCATTCCAATATTCTGGACTTCTCACAACGTTATGGCAAACAACTGTTGTGGATAATTGCGGCAATAGTCATTGCCGGCATGGTGGTGCTGACAGATAATAAAATATATTTCTTTTTTGCCTGGCTTTTATATGGGCTTCTTATATTTCTGCTGCTGCTTGTACTTGTCGCCGGGAAAAACATTAATGGTGCCAGATCGTGGTTTGAATTTGGATCATTAAGGCTTCAGCCTTCTGAGTTTGCAAAGTTCACAACCGGGCTGGCGCTTGCTTCATTCCTCTCATCACGCGGACAGCATTTAACCGGTTTTTGGACCATGGCAAAGGCGGTGGCTATCTTTATGCTGCCTGCTGCTCTTATTGCAATTCAGCCCGACATGGGATCGGTGCTTACATATCTTGCCTTTTTCATTGTACTCTTCAGGGAAGGGATGAGCCTGTATGTGTTTGTCTCGGCAATCCTTATGGTTGTTATCTTCCTGCTTTCTCTCGTGGTGGGAAACCTGGCTGTGTCCATTGGACTCGTCGTCCTGGCAGTGATTGCCATATGGATGGTATCGGGTAGAGCAATGGCTGTTGTTTCAGCCGGCGTGATCATTCTCTCAGGCTCTATCTCATTTGTTCTTGGGAAGTATGCCTTTGGATTTGGGCTGGGTCCCATTGCCATAATGACAGTATTGCTTGCAGGCGTGGCTATCGTGCTGGTTATGATAAGACGTAAGATGAAATCCCTGCTGATAATATATTCCTTCCTTGTTGGAGGAATGATATATCTTTTTGCCGCTGACTATATTTTCCATAATGTACTGCCACAGCACCAGCAGACACGTATCAATATTCTTGTCGGACTTGAAAAAGATCCTCATGGTACGGGATATAACCTTCACCAATCTATGATTTCAATAGGCTCGGGAGGTTTGCTGGGGAAAGGGTACCTTAACGGCACACAGACAAAATTCAAATTTGTTCCTGAACAGAGCACCGATTTTATTTTCTGCACCGTAGGGGAGGAGTGGGGCTTTGCAGGATCACTTGTTGTTATCGGGTTGTTCCTGTGGCTGCTGATAAGGCTGGTGATAATTGCCGAACGACAACGAACAGTATTTGTAAGGGCATACGGATACTCGGTGGCCTCAATACTTTTCATGCACTTCTTTATTAATATAGGTATGACCATAGGGATCATGCCGGTGATAGGCATACCCCTTCCTTTCTTTAGTTATGGAGGCTCCTCATTGTGGGGATTCACTCTCCTTCTGTTTATTTTCTTAAGGCTTGATGCCAGCCGTTCAGAGTATCTCGGCTGATCAGAAAGGCATGCTTATGCCCGGGGAGATGACAACCCCAAACTCATTTTCACAGTACTCAATAAGCTGTGGGAAGAATTCCATGAAGTCTTCCTGAAGAGTAAAATATTGTTTATTGAATACGTGCATGGCCCATCTTGTCTCTTTTGGCAATGATGTGCGTGAACTGAGTGTCTTAAGTACCTTTTTTATCCCAACACGGGTCTGGTAAGTCTCAAGCCAGTTGTCAATAATAAAAAAGGGCATACTCTCTCTTACATTGTCAGGCAGTATTTCGAAATTGCTTACCATCGCCCTGTAAAAGTTGTACGTCACACTCTCCAGCGGTCTTCGCGAGAAGAGATCCCACTCTTTTGTAAGGTAATGGTCGTATAGAATATCGGTAATAACCCCGGCGTATTTATGATAACGCTGTGTGAAATGAATCTTGCTTCTGGCAACCACCGGATGCCTGTCAGTAAACGCATCTATATGGCGGTGAAGTATTATGCCCTTGCGGATGCCCTCAGGGTATTTCAGATAGTCCCGGCCTTTTACAAAGTCACCAATGTAATTCCCAATGATCATCTCTTCTGAGTCTCCCGAAAGATATATGTGTGCCAGAACATTCATCCGAAAAGCATTATACAAAGATTCTGCC
>Ga0116171_10000619_pt1 | contig 37477 bp, 32 predicted proteins | sample AD_JPNHW2_MetaG_FD_89798 | JGI IMG/M metagenome (GOLD analysis project Ga0116171, IMG submission 89798) | Active sludge microbial communities of municipal wastewater-treating anaerobic digesters from Japan - AD_JPNHW2_MetaG | ecosystem: Engineered > Bioreactor > Anaerobic > Digestate | place... | reverse complement strand
TAATGTTGGCGACTGTGGTCTTGACGGACCACTTTTTTTTGCAATAGCTATTGCGGCAACCATTGCTGCAAGAAGCAGTATAGAAATCACTTCAAAAGGAAGAATGTAACCGTCATGGTCGACCGATAACAGGCTTTTCCCTATCACCTTCATGTCAACCTCTTTTGCTGCCTGCGTAGTTGCTTCAAACTTATAATCAAGAATGGTTACAATTGATAATATTGCCCCTGTCAAAGCTGCAATTGCTGAGAAGAGAGACTTTTTCAGGCCAGCCGGCTCAAACTTCTGACTGATATGGCTTGTCAGCAAAATTGAAAAGATGATCAGCACAACAATACCGCCTGCATACACTGTAAGCTGAACAGCTGCAAGAAACTGATAATTAAGCATAAAGTATAATCCTGCCGTCGATATCAGTACAAAGAGAAGGTATACGGCAGCTCTTAATATTTTCAGGCTTGTTACTGTCAGAATTGAAAAGACAATAATAACAGCTGAAAAAAGAAAAAACATTATCTGGTTAGCAATCATTATTCATCTCCTTTCGTTAATTGAGAACCGGGTTTATTTAAAACTTTTGTCAGAAGAGCTTTGTTGAAGACAGCGTGTTCAAACTTCTGTGAAAAGGCGATAGCATGCGAAGGACAATTCTTCACACACAATCCGCAGAAAGTGCACTGACCCAACCTGTATATATATTGATCAAGTATCTTTTTCTTTTTACCATCTTCCGTTTCAATTGTTTTTGAAACAACTTCAATTGACCCGTTGGGACAATTCATCTGGCATATCCCGCAACCGGTGCAATGGTGTTCGTTTTTGTCATTATGGAGCATTATCAGCTCTCCCCTGGCCCCTTCAAATATCACGAGGTTTTTCCTGTTTTCAGGGTACTTGTCTGTTACAATAGCGCCCGGACTAAAGAAATAGGTTGCTGTAACCTTCAACCCTTTCAGAAGTGACCAGACACCTGTGAATATGTCCTTGATATAATTTACTATACTTCTCATCCAGAGATCTCTATTTATTACTTTTTATTTCTATTACTTTTTACTTTTGCCTTTTGCCTTTTTACTTTTATCTTTTCACTTTTAACTGTTCACTTTTCACTTTTAAAAGTGCCACCCCATGAGGACAATAAAAGCCATAACCAGCACATTTACAAGATTTATGGGAAGCAGATATTTCCATTCAAGAGTAAGCAGCTGGTCAATTCTCAACCTCGGGAAGGTCCATTTGAATAACATTATAATCCAGATAAGAAAAAAGGTTTTTCCAATGTACCATATAAATGGAGGTATGAAATCCATGATTCTGTTGAATCCCTCCCAGGCACCGATATGTAAAGGCATCCATCCTCCAAGGAATACTGTTGCGGCAATTGAGGCCACGACGAACATGTTAATATATTCTGAGAGATAGAACAACGCAAATTTGATACCTGAATATTCAGTATGATATCCGGCAGTAAGCTCTGATTCAGCTTCAGCGAGGTCAAAAGGGCCGCGGTTAGTCTCAGCGGTCCCGGAAATAATGAAGATTACAAATGCAATGAATGCCGGAATATGGCCTTTGAAAATAAACCAGCCTGTACTTTGAGCTTCAATGATTTCCGAAAATTGCATCGACCCTGCAAGAATAACGATAGTAATGAGGGAAAGTCCGACTGACAGCTCATAGCTCACTATCTGGGCTCCACTTCTCATTGCGCCAATGAGTGAATATTTGCTGTTGCTCGACCAGCCGGCAAGCAAAACTCCGATAACACTCATCGAGGATATTGCAATTATATAGAATATACCAATATTAAAATCCAGTGCATGAAGCCCTTTTGCGAAAGGGATAGCGCCAAGAAGCATGAAATTTGCAATGATCACAATGAACGGCGCTAGATTAAACAAAAAATGGTCTGCATTCTTGATCGGAATCATCTCTTTGAAAAGAAGTTTCACCAGGTCGGCAATTGTCTGGAAAACCCCATATGGACCAATCCTGTTGGGTCCAAGCCGGTTCTGTGCAAATGCGCATACTTTTCTTTCAGCATAAACCAGGAAAAGTCCGATAACTGCATAAAACAGAAGAAACAGGACTCCAACTATTACCATCTCTGTAACAGTTGTCCAGAATGGCGACATGGCACTTTCAAGGCTCGTATCGATCCATTCTGTCAAAGATGTAAAATCATAAATGTCAAATGGCATATCTTAATTCTTTAAATCTTGTTTTTACTCCATCCAAAATCCCTCTTTATCTGTTTGCCTCACCCAACCGGACTCTGGTCATTCCCATCTTCTCTTTATAATGGACATGGGCAAAACTCAAACTTTTTCAACACCCCAACTATTATTAAAGCCCCCTTTAGGGGGTTGGGGGGTAAAACTTTTCTATCTGTCAATGTCCGGTATCACGAAATCAAGTGATCCGAAGATTGATATAAGATCGGCTATTTTAAATCCTTTCACCAAATGGTTAAGCACCGAGAGATTTGCAAAATTCGGCGTTCTGAAGTGGACGCGATATGGGGTCTTATTTCCGTCGCTTATTATAAATACTCCCAGCTCTCCACGCGGAGTTTCAACTCTCTGATAATACTCACCTTCAGGAAGTTTTATAACAGGTTTCATCTTAACAGCATAAGGACCTTCAGGAATATTATCTATCAATTGATCAATAATGTTCATCGATTCCCTCATCTCCTCCATTCTTGCCAGGTAGCGGTGATATGCATCTCCTTCGGAGAACAGTATCTCATTGAATTTAACCCTGTCGTATGCACTGTATGGTTCGTGTTTCCTGACGTCACAGGAGAAACCTGAGGCTCTTCCTGAAGGACCGGTAACACCATATGAAACAGCATCTTTGAGTGTAAGTTGTCCGATTCCTTTAGTTCGTTGGCGAAAAATCACATTGTTTGTAAGAATATCATCATATTCGGGGAGAACTTTCCTGAAATGCTTTAAAAACTCCTTTACTCTTTTCCGGAAGTTTGGATGCAGATCATGCATGACACCTCCCGGGCAGTTATAGCTGACTATCATTCTCCCGCCGGTAGTCTCTTCAAAAATGTCGAGTACCATTTCCCTGTCGCGTAATCCATAAAAATAACAGGTTTGTCCTCCCAGATCCATCCCGTAGGATGCCCAGAAGAGTTCATGTGACTGAATACGGGTAAGTTCCGCCATAAGGGTACGTATCACCTTTACCCTGTCGGGAACATCAATTTCGAGAGCCTTTTCCACTGCAAGACAGACAGCCTCATTATTAATATGGGCTGAAAGATAATCCATCCTGTCAGTAAGATGTATAATCTGCGGGTATGTCAGGCTTTCACTTATCTTTTCAATTCCCCTGTGAATATATCCTAAATGAGGCTCCACATTTTTGACAGTCTCACCGTTAAGTGAAACTACAAGTCGCATCACACCATGTGTTGATGGGTGCTGGGGACCTATATTAATTGTATACTCCTGCTGTTCGTCAGTGGTAATATCTTTTCTCATTTCTTCCATAAATCACCAGGTAATAATATTATTATCTACATAGTCCTTTCTCAGCGGGAAACCCCATGAATCATCAAGAAACAGTCTTCTCAGGTCGGGATGATCAGTAAATCTTATCCCAAGCAGATCAAAGGCTTCTCTTTCGTATAAATCAGCAGCTTCCCAGATATCAGACACAGAATCGAATTCCGGAAAATCCCTGTCGGCAGTACGGGTTTTAAGCACTACCATATGTTCATATTTGGTGGAGCGAAGGTGATAAATGACACCCAGATCGTGTCCATAGTCGACACCGGTGATACAATCCAGAAAATCAAACAAAGTTTCTTCCTTTTCTTTGAGCTGAGATGCCAGTGAATGTAGTTTGGATGGCATTACTGTCACTTCAGTGAATTGCTTTCCTTCTTTTATCTCAAGATCGCTGTCCAGCGACTTGATAAATTCTCCTAATTGTATTTTATCCATTGATAATCAGGTTTCTGAAAATAGAGCGTTGTTTTTAGTAACTGTGCGAGACATTTCTTTTCTTCCTCGACTCTATTGTTTGTGTTTCTATGAGCCGCTGAAGCTGGAGCATTCCATATAATAATGCCTGGGGACGTGGAGGGCATCCGGGAACATAAACATCGACAGGAATAATCTGTTCGACACCCTTAACAACGCTGTATGAGTGAAGGGCAAAAGGACCTCCTGTAATAGTACAGGCGCCATTGCCACAACATATTTTGGTTCAGACATCTGATCGTACAGGCGCTTAAGAACAGGCGCCATTTTTTTTACAATTGTTCCGGCTACAACAATTACATCTGCCTGTCGCGGGCTGGCCCTGTACACTTCCATACCGAATCGTGCGAAATCATGTTTTGGAGCCCCGGTCTGCATCATTTCTATACCACAACAACTTGTTGCAAATGTAAGGGGCCATAATGAATTCTTCCTTCCCCAGTTAATGACATCATCGATAGTTGTCAAAAGAACATTTGTGCCTGATTGTCTGAGTAGTTCAAGACTTTCATTGTCACCGAACTCTTCATATTTCATTCCTTTTATTGCCATATCAGCGCGTGTTTTTTCCAGGCATATAGTAAGCCAAGACCAAGTATAAAAAAGAATATTACTATCTCTATAAATGCAGTCATCCCTACCTCTTTCATCACTACTGCCCAGGGAAACACCAGAACAGTTTCAACGTCAAAAACAAGAAAAAGAATAGCAAAAAGATAATACCCCACATTAAATTGAAGCCAGGTAACACCTTTAGTTGGAATTCCGCATTCGTAGGGTTCGAATTTTTGGGGATTTATTGATTTCGGAGCTATGATTCCGCATAAGATAAGAACCGCTCCTACAAAGATGGTTCCTATCAGGAAAAACAAAATCAGCCATTCATTACTCATGATAAAATATATTGGAAGATCAGGTTTTAAAACGGTGTAAAAATATAATTAAAAATGATACTGTTAATATTATAACAGCAGGCAAAACAATATTTTAAATCTAATTAACATATCTATAATCCGAATAATAAAGAGGCTGTGCTTAAAGCCATTACCTTTATCTGGAATTCAAAATGGCGTACCTTTATAACATAGTTTGATAACAGTTGAAGCAATCCTAAACCCAAAAGCACCTCTGTTTTTATAAACTTCAGATTCTCTTTTTTAAATGTTCTTTTATATAGTATTTTAGCAAAAAATTTAAAGCAGACTGAAATGAATTCTTTTACTATACTGAACATATTGACACAGATGCAGTTATCAGACACCACTACTGTTGATAATGTAGCTGAACTGCTTATGAAAGGTGGATTTATTATGATCCCCATTCTTCTTTTATCAGTATTAAGCGTTTATTATTTTTTTGAGAGGTACTCTTATATAAGGAAAAACTCGGTTGTTGATATTAATCTTATAAATACTGTCATCAACAATATCAGAAGCAATAAGCATGAAGAAGCGCTTGCACATTCAAAGAATTCCAATACATCAATTGGAAGGATCCTTGAAAGTGGTCTGGATAAGGCCGCAAAATCTCCGTTGGAGGCTGAAAAATATATGGAATCTACTGCAAATATCGAGATCTCTGTGATGGAAAAGAATACCGGATATCTTGGCATTATTGCTAGCATAGCCCCAATGCTTGGGTTTGTAGGAACTATCGCCGGTGTCATTAAGATCTTTTACAATATCTCTCTTGCTGATAATATAAGTATTGGAATTATAGCCGGAGGATTATATCAAAAAATGATTTGTAGTGCCACGGGTTTGATCGTTGGCGTTTTAGCCTATACTGCCTATCATTATCTGCAGATGATGATAGACCGTTTCTCAATAGAGATGCAAAAACAGGTTAATGAAGTTATAAAAGTTTTATAAAATGGAAATCAAAAGGAAAAGGCTGTTTAAGCCGGAGGTGTATACTTCATCTCTGAATGATATTATGTTTTTCCTCCTTCTGTTCTTTCTTATTGTTTCGTCACTGGCTAATCCGAACGTAATAAAACTTTTATTGCCCAATTCAAAATCAGCCCAGAACATAAACAAGCAGCAAATCACAATTTCAATAACAAAAGACAAAAAATATTTTATCGACAATAAACAAATAAAATTCAGTGATATAGAACCTCTTCTTAAATCAAGAGCTGGCTCTCTCCAGGAGCCTACGGTCATTCTCCGGCTCGAAAATTCGCTTTCCGTTCAGGATCTGGTAGATGTTCTCGAGATCGGAAACAGGCTAAAGGTTAAAATGTTCCTTGCCACGAATAAAAAATCAGGATCATAACCCTGATTCTCTTTAAAGGCTGTCTTAAAAGCTCTTTATTACCCCCATCCCCCTAAAGGGGGCAAATAAGAAATTCTTCTCTTTGTTCAAAATGCCAATTGATTAATGAATAATATGGTGTGAAATAATCAGAAGTTCATTTATTCAATTCCTGCTGATCCTTTGGGATTCTTCACTCCGCTGGCGCTGCATTCAGAATGACAAGGCTGCAAGGGGAGTAAACCGGGGTAATGAAGCGGCGAGTTTTGCATTAATATTTATTTTTTATATCATGCTTCATTCAAAACTCGCCGCTTCATTATCCCCATATCTCTATATATGTCTGTCATTCTGAATGGAACTTATCCGGAGCCCCGGCGAGGGATTAGTGAAGTGAAGAATCTTTATTTTTATAGTAACTGATTAGTTACAAAAACTGCTATTTCTTTATCGCCCCGGAATCATTTGGCTTTTTATTACGTTTCTGAATCTGATCGTTGATCAATATTATAGCACCTATAATTATTACTGACATAAAAGCGATTATTCCTATTGCTGCTCTCATATAAATATTTTTTTAATTGATAATCTTATAGTTATTGTGGTTATTATTATTTGTTAAAATCATTTCTGTCCGATAAAATTTCTCACGTTTATTTAAATTTCTTATTTGAAGTGAGAAGGCTGTCTCAAAAGCCCTTTCTTACCCCCAACCCCCTAAAGGGGGCTTTGTAAGAGACTGGTATTCAACAAGTCCCTTTAGGCCTGCACTGACCGGAGCGTCAGTGGGATTTAGGGGTAGACAAGGATTAATAAATTGTGAGGGTTCAGTATTTTCTGGCAACAAAGTGCCCCCTACCCTGGAAAGAAAAATATCTTGAGAAATGCCAGTATGACAAATATTGCAAACCAAAACAGGAAAACCTTAAACCCGTCTGACATCTTTGGTAATTTCATCATAATATAATTTTGATTTTAATGGTATGATGGAACCGCACATGATTGAAAATTATATTTATACATGTTTGTGATTGCGTTCAATCATGTGGGTTTCATAATGCATTAATTTTTAATTTGATATAATCAATTGCAAATTTATGGATGAACACTTTTTGAATTGATTAGAATATGATTAGAAGTTTGTTAGAAGTTTCTTAAAAGTGTACTACGTGGATTCCTTATCGTAAATTTGTATTGGCATGAACAGGTTTAAATATGAAGAACATCAATATATTAATCGTTTAGAATGCCCAGAGGCTAGATGACAGCTTAGGAAAGCAGAAGGGTTAATCAGTGTTCAATGCTGAAATTGCTTACGATGGGTATGTTGGAAACGGTTTATTGAAAAGAGTATCAATGAACCATATTATGAGGACATCTATTTCTGTTGTGACAGATTTTTAATAATAACCTTTAAAATGACAGATATGTTTATTTTAATGATTATCATTTTTATTCTTGGTTACGCTGCCATAGCATTTGAACATCCTCTTAAAGTAGATAAAGCAGTATCTGCACTTGCGATCGGTACTTTATGCTGGGTTGCATATATGTTCGGTTTATTTGATATCCTCACTCAAGGATTTAGCCCGCAGTTTTCGGAATATATTGGGAACAAGGAGATGCTTAAAAATGGAGACGATATTAATTCATTTTTGAATGGACTCCGGTCACTTGATGGAGCTGAAAGGGCCGAATGGTTGAAAGAAATGAGAGAATGGATTGTGGATAATCAGATCATTACACACCTCGGTGAAATATCTGAAATACTGTTTTTCCTTTTAGGTGCAATGGCTATAGTCGAAGTTATTGATCAACACGAGGGATTCAGGGTAATAACAGACAAGATAAATACAACCAGTAAAGTTAAACTATTATGGATTATCAGTATCCTGACATTTTTTTTGTCGGCAGTTCTCGATAATCTTACCACAACTATTGTTATGGTGACACTGATAGGGAAATTAATTTCCGAAAAGCGAACGAAATGGCTTTTTGCCAGCATGGTAGTGCTGGCTGCAAATGCCGGGGGCGCATGGTCGCCTATAGGAGATGTAACTACCATAATGCTATGGATCGGAGGCCAGGTTACAAGCGGAGCGATTATTTCGCGGGTTTTCCTGCCTAGCATTGCCGCTATTATAGTACCTTTGGCAATTCTTGGTTTTTTCATGAAAGGTGCAGTTAAGCGACCTGCTTCTGAGGAACATGAGAAACAACTTACGACAAAATCAGAACAAAAATTTATACTTGCTCTTGGTGTGGGAGGACTCCTTTTCGTTCCTGTTTTTAAAACAATAACCCATCTTCCTCCATATATGGGTATGCTTCTCAGCCTTTCTGTAATCTGGCTCGTTACTGAAATAATGCACAGGAATAAAGATCATGAGATTAAGGCAAAACTTAAATTAATTAATATCCTGAAAAGAGTGGAACTCCCAACTGTTCTCTTTTTCCTTGGAATACTTAGTGCAGTAGCTGCGCTTCAGTCAGCAGGTCAGCTTAATATAATGGCTAATTATCTTACTGATAATCTGAACAATGTATACCTGATTAACATTGCAATTGGATTGGCTTCAGCAATAGTTGATAATGTTCCGCTAGTCGCTGGTGCCATGGGGATGTACCCTGTTGAAGCAGCAGGGACTATCGGTTTTGCTGCTAACTTTGTGCAGGATGGTATCTTCTGGGAGTTTCTTGCTTATACGGCCGGAACCGGAGGCAGCGTGTTAATAATAGGATCAGCTGCTGGTGTTGCAGCAATGGGTATTGAGAAGATCGACTTCATTTGGTACCTGAAACACATTTCTTTGCTGGCTCTTTCAGGATATTTTGCCGGAGCGGGAGTATATTATGTTCAGACTCTTCTATTAACATAAACAGGTTACAATGTGCCCTGGCGGAAAAATGTTAAAAATACGGGAACAGATTTTCAAGAGGCTGTTCCTCATTGAAGATGTGTACAAATCATGTGCTATCTGGATTAATCGAATTTGTCATTTTTGTCTGTATATAACTCTGTCATTATCAATCGCAGCTTTAATATTTTATTTTGGGTTTGCTATTTCTGAAGAAAGTTCAGCCACACTGAAGTCAATCCTGAGGATATTGTTCTTTATATTGTTTTTTACAAAGTCTCTGCCTGAGATATTGCATATAAAAAAGAAGACCGTTTATTCAACAGTTGTTGTGATCGTGTTATTCCTGTTTTCGTTTGGAGTATTTCTTGCCAATTCACATATTGTGAATAATAAAAATATTCCCTGGTCTTTATTTTATGGCAATACCCAGATCATGATAGCAATAATGCTTGTTGCTATTACTGAAATATCAGGATTATTCAGGATAATTAATGTTATCAGGATTTCTCCCGCCCTGATTTTTTCAACAAGTTTTTTTGTTTTAATAATAATTGGTACAGCTATGCTAATGCTTCCTAATGCACATACTGTGCCTTTGTCATTTCTTGATTCTTTGTTCACATCAGTCAGTTCCGTATGTGTTACGGGCCTTACAGTTGTTAACACATCAGATGCATTTACAACTCTTGGAAAAATAATCATCCTTTGCCTTATTCAAATTGGGGGGCTTGGTATAATGACATTTACAGGATTATTCAGTTATATCTTTACTTCAAGTTCTTCTTTTCGAGAACGATTACTTCTCAAGGAGATTTTTTCATCCCAATCATTTGACAACCTTTTTAAGATACTTACAAAAATTATCTTGTTAACTCTTCTAACTGAAACTGTTGGAGCATTAATTATCTACAGTAGTCTTAACGAAGTTTCCGCGGATAAAACTTTATTTTCAATATTCCACTCTGTATCCGCTTTTTGTAATGCAGGTTTATCAACGCTGCCTGATGGTTTGTATTCTGCCAGTATCAGATATAATGCAGGAGTACAGATTTCAGTTGCATTACTGGTTGTTTTCGGAGGAATAGGATTTCCTGTTCTCCTGAATCTTTATTTATATTTTAAACACCTTTTATCTGTTCTGCCTGGTATGATTAAGAGGAGACCGTTTTCTGTCGCTTTCATTCAGAAAAATATTTCCGACAGGATAGTATTGGTAATGACCATTATTTTAATACTTGCCGGTATGGGATTATATTATCTCTTCGAAAATGATAATAGTTTACAGGGATTAAATGATTCTCAAAAGATAATGGTTTCATTTTTCGGAAGTATCAGCGCCAGAACTGCAGGCTTTAATATTGTTGATATTTCTAAATGGAGCTATGCAACAATATTTATTATGATTTTTCTTATGTGGATCGGGGCATCACCAGGATCGACAGGAGGTGGCATAAAAACAACAACATTTGCAATTGCTTTCCGTTCAGCATTAAACAGTATAAGAGGCCGGCAACACTTTGTTATAGGGAACAGGGAGATTGGCCATAATACTATAAGCAGAGTATTATCAATTATCTTTCTTTCAATATTGATAATAACAGTGGGGTTTATTTGCCTTCTGATATCAGAAAATGAGAAAAATCCGGTATATCTGTTGTTTGAATGCGTTTCAGCATTCAGCACAGTAGGGCTAAGCATAGCAGATACCTCCTCATTTAGCGATTCAGGAAAGATTGTACTTATGTTATTAATGTTTATTGGCAGGGTTGGTCCTCTGACACTACTTACAGGCCTGATGCTATCTTCCCGGAAGAAATATTCAAGATATCCTGAGACTGAAATTAGTATTAACTAAACACAAATCGCTGATAATATGAAATATATTGTAATCGGACTTGGCTATTTCGGAGCAAAACTGGCTTCGATCCTTACGAGTATGGGACACGAAGTTATAGGTATCGATAACAATTACGAAAGAATTGATGAATCAAAAGACTCTATTACTACTGTAATGAAAATGGATTCGACCAACATTAATGCCATGAAATCACTTCCATTACATGATGTTGATGCTGTAATAGTAGCCATTGGAAAAGATGTCGGATCGTCAATCCTCACATTATCCATACTTAGAAATCTTAATGTAAAAAGAATTATAGGCAGAGCCGTTAACCAGATACATAAGGACATTTTAAACCAGATTGGAATTGAAGAGATCGTCCTGCCTCTTGAGGATTCGGCTTTACATGTCTCCTCAATGCTCCAACTCAAAAAAACAATGCGGATGATCGAAATCAATGATGATTATGCTATTGTTGAGGTGCTTGTCCCCTCCAAGTATGTTGAGCATTCACTCCAGACTATTGATATTGAAAACAGGTTTGGCATTAAGCTGATAGCTGTTAAAATTCCTCCTAAAGAGGGGGTGGTAACTTCTATCTTCAAAAGAGAGTACAAAGTTGATTTATCATACAATGTTACATTTCTTCTAAGAAAAGATTATATCCTTATTCTGGCAGGTAAGGTTATTGATATAAAAAGATTCATTGAAAGCTAAAGCAATTAATAGTTTTGTACAAAAAACAACTATAATGGATAGCATTAACATATTGATAGTTGAGGATGAACAGCGGCTTGCTGATATCCTGAAAAAGCAGCTGGATGAATCGGGATTCAATGCTGAAATTGCATACGATGGGTATGTAGGGAAACAGTTGGCTGAAAAGAATATTTACAACCTTATCATATTGGATATAAATTTACCATTGCTCAATGGTTATGATTTATGTAAAGAGATACGGAAAACCAATAGTAACATCCCGATCATTATGCTCACTGCTTTCAGTACTCCTGATAACAAAATAGCAGGATTCGATGCAGGAGCTGATGACTATGTGGTAAAACCAGTCGATTTCAGAGAACTCCTGGCACGAATTAATGTATTCATAAAACGATCGAATTCGAACATCTTAAAAAGGAAGCTGGGGATCGCTGATCTCGAGATGGATATGGATACCAAAACCGTTACACGGGCGAATAAAAAAATTGATCTGACGGCAAAAGAATCCTTATTATTAGAGACTTTCCTGAAGAACAAAGGTAAACTGCTTACCCGCGAATTTATCATTGAACAGGTCTGGGGCATTGAATTTGACCCAAGCACCAACATTATTGATGTATATGTAAATTATCTACGGAAAAAAATAGATAAAGATTTTGAACCCAAATTGATACATACAAAATTTGGATTTGGATTTTATTGTAATGAAACAGAAATCTAAGAGATGAATATTAAGATCCGGTTATCATTTCAATTTACTCTGATTGTCACAGGAATTTTACTGTTTTTTTCAATACTTGTATATTATTTTTCATATACCAGCCAGCTTGGTAAATTCAGGGAAAACCTTCTTGATAGCGCGAAAAATTCGGCTATTTTATTGATTAATGTTGTGGAGGTTGATTCAACTTTATTAAAAAAGATCCACCAGTCTACTATTTCCCTTGAAAATGAAGAGATCGCATTAACTGACTCTGCATATAATATGATTTACAGCAACAATATTCATTTGCTTTCAGACAAAACTATGCTGGCAGATCTTACCAGTGCCGATTTAAAATATTTTTCTATTGCAGATAAAGATGGTGTTTACTACAAGCATTTCTTTAAAAATCGTACCTATAACGTATTTGTCATGGCATGTGATAAATCGCGTGAAGGAAATCTGTCTGAGCTTAAGAGAATTCTTTTCTGGAGTATCCTCTTCAGCATCTGGTTGTCTGTGTTGTTATCATATTTCTTCTCAAAAAAAGCTATTAGACCAATTTCAAAAATTATTAAAAGCGTTAAAGAGATAAATTCTTTGAAGCTTGGTACCCGGCTTGATGAAGGAGATAAAAAAGATGAGATCGCCCAGTTGTCAATAACATTCAATGAGATGCTTTCCAATCTGGAAGTTGCATTTAAAAATCAGGAAGACTTTGTGTCGAACGCTTCCCATGAATTACGTACGCCTCTGTCAGTGATGATTAGTGAGAGCGACTATTTATTAAGCCGAAGGCGTAAGGAAGAAGAATATATTGAACATATTTCAGGAACAGTAAACGACCTTAAAAAACTTAATGCGCTCATAAACAGCTTACTGGAATTAGCCCAGGTCAACAGGGATATAGACATCCCATTTTCAACTGTCCGTATTGATGAAACAGTTTTCAGTGCAATCAACCAGGTGCAGGCTAAATATCCCGGACGCAAAATAATACCAAAAATACAATACCCTGATAATGAGAACAATCTGCTTATTAATGGAAATTCCGGACTCCTTGTGATTGCATTTAAAAACCTGTTCGATAATGCCTGTAAATTCTCTGATGATGATATTACAACAGAGTTCCTGATTATGGATGATTACATTAAAATCAATATTTCAGATAAAGGGGTTGGTATACCTTCTACCGAGATAAACATTATTTTTAAACCCTTTACAAGGGCATCGAATGTGAAGTTCAAGAGCGGATTTGGCATCGGACTTGCCTTAGTGTCAAAAATAATGGAACTACATGGTGCATCTTTAAAAGTTTTTAGCGCTGAGAACCAGGGAACCCTGTTTGAAATTGCTTTTAAAAAAGTGAAATAAGGTAATTTCTACTGTATTGATAATGAATACGTCATTTTGTTTCATTTACCTGCAACATATCATATAGCAAACCGGTGGTATCACTGACGACACTCCGGCAAATAATTTTATGATGTTTCCGTTGTAAAATATCTGTTTCAGTAACATGCTTTTTCAATAATTCCGCACAATTACTTGCACCATAAATATCTTCGACTGCCTGTGTTAAGTCACGAACCTTTTTATATGCAGCCAGCTTGGTTTCCATATCGCCAGGATTTACATTACCAAAAGCCAGACCAAGAACCATAAATGATCCGGTTAATGCGCCACATTTCTGACGTAGTCTGCCCATTCCCGCTCCAAAAGTGGATGATATACGTTTGGCTGTTTCTTCATCCAGATCATATCTGTCTGCAAAAGCAAGCAAAACAGATTGCGCGCAAGCATAACCTTCATCAAATAAAGATAAAGCCTTATCGATAGTTTCCTGTCTGGTCATAGATCTTAATTAAATATAAAGAGGCTGTCTCAAAAGCCCTGCGTTAATCCCCAACCCCATAGCCGTCAACCTAAGAGTGATTAGTTTTAAAAGCTATAGAAATTCAATGAAGTATGATTATTTGATCTTCATACGTGTCTTTTCAGTCAGCCTCTCCCCAAACCCCTCCCCCAGGTGGGAGGGGCTTAAATTCTTGTATGTCATGATCTTGCTTCCTCTCAATCAGGAGAGGGAAAACAAGGGGTGTGGCTTAAAAATCAAAGACAAAGTTCTTAGGTTGACGGTTATGCCCCCAACTCCCTGAAGGGGGCTTGGGGGCTTTTGAGACAGCCTCAAGTAAAATATCAGTTTCAGGCTTGCGATACAGCAACAGCCACAGCCACCGATGCACCAACCATCGGGTTGTTTCCCATGCCTATTAAACCCATCATTTCAACATGTGCAGGAACTGATGATGATCCCGCAAACTGGGCATCTGAGTGCATACGGCCCATAGTGTCAGTCATTCCATACGAAGCCGGACCTGCAGCCATGTTATCAGGATGTAAAGTACGTCCGGTACCGCCTCCGGAAGCAACTGAGAAATATTTTTTGCCTTGTTCCATGCATTCTTTCTTGTATGTGCCGGCAACCGGATGCTGGAAACGTGTCGGATTGGTAGAATTACCTGTAATTGAAACATCAACACCTTCTCTATGCATAATTGCCACACCCTCACGAACATCATTAGCTCCATAGCAATTCACTTTTGCCTTGTCACCCTTTGAATAGGCAATGCGTTTAACTTCTTTCAGTTCGCTTGTGTAATAATCAAAATCTGTTTGTACATATGTAAAACCATTGACGCGTGCAATAATTTTGGCTGCGTCTTTTCCCAGTCCGTTCAGTATTACCCGTAAAGGTTCTTTACGTACCCTGTTGGCCGATTTTGCAATTCCAATTGCACCTTCGGCAGCAGCGAACGATTCGTGCCCTGCAAGAAAAGCAAAACATTTGGTCTCTTCACGTAGTAGCATGGCAGCAAGGTTTCCGTGTCCTAAACCCACTTTACGATCGTCGGCAACCGAACCCGGGATGCAAAATGCCTGCAATCCTTCGCCTAATGTTGCTGCAATGTCTGCAGCGTTAGTCTGGCCTTTTTTAATGGCGATGGCAGCACCCACTATATATGCCCACATGGCATTTTCAAAAGCAATAGGCTGAATGTCTTTTACAATTTTATACACATCCACTCCTTTATTATCACATATTTTTTTGGCTTCTTCAACAGAAGAAATACCGTATGAATTAAGCACTTTGTTAATCTGGTTAATTCGTCTTTCGTAACTTTCAAATAATGGCATTATATATTCCTCCTATTCTTTACGTGGGTCAATAATTTTAACTGCTTCATCAATACGGCCATATTTGCCGGAAGCTTTTGCGAGAGCTTCATTTGCATTTGTTCCCGCTTTAATCATATCCATCATGCGGCCAAGGTTTACAAATTCGTAACCTATTATTTCATTGCCGGCATCAAGGCCGATTTTAGTAATATAACCTTCGGCCATTTCAAGATAACGGGGACCTTTGGCTACAGTTCCATATAAGGTTCCTGTCACTCCGCGCAGGCCTTTGCCTAAATCTTCGAGACCTGCACCAATAGGTAAACCACCTTCAGAGAAAGCAGTCTGTGTACGACCATAAACAATCTGCAGGAACAATTCACGCATAGCAGTATTAATAGCATCGCAAACAAGGTCAGTGTTCAATGCTTCAAGAATTGTTTTACCAGGAAGAATCTCAGCGGCCATTGCAGCTGAATGAGTCATTCCCGTACAACCAATGGTCTCGACCAACGCTTCCTGTATTATACCATCTTTTACATTCAGTGTTAACTTGCAGGCTCCCTGCTGAGGAGCACACCAGCCTATACCGTGTGTCAGACCGAAAATGTCTTTTATTTCTTTTGCCTTTACCCATTTACCTTCTTCGGGGATAGGAGCAGGACCATGATTTGCACCCTGAGCAACACAAATCATGCCTTCAACTTCGTGTGTAAAACTCATATTAGAATGTTTTAAATTTAAAAATCAGTAATAAAGATATTTTTTCAAAAATACCAAAAAAAGAGAGGTACGTCATAACGTACCCCTCAATATTATTTATGTTTTCGAACCTCACCCTAAATAAGGTGATCAGCTGTTAAAAAATACTGAATGCTACTGTAAGACCAGCAAGAACGATCGAAACCATCGACATAAGCTTAATAAGGATATTAAGTGCCGGGCCTGATGTATCCTTGAATGGATCGCCTACGGTATCACCAACAACTGTAGCTTTATGGCATTCACTGCCTTTTCCGCCAAAGTTGCCTTTTTCAACATGTTTCTTTGCATTATCCCATGCACCACCTGCATTGTTGAGGAAAGTAGCAAGGACGAACCCTGTGCTCATTCCGCCTGCGAGAAGACCGATAACACCGGGAACACCCAATACAATTCCTACCAGAACAGGAACAGCAATTGCAATTAATGAAGGAACTACCATCTCGTGCTGTGCACCTGCAGTTGATATCTCAATACATTTTGCATATTCAGGTTTTGCTTTGCCTTCCATAATACCAGGAATCTCACGGAATTGACGACGTACTTCATCAACCATTTTACTAGCAGCACGGCCAACAGCTTTCATACTCATTGAGCTGAAAAGGAAAGCCATCATACCGCCAATGAAAATACCTCCCAGAAGAACCGGGTTCAGAACTGAAAGATTATAAGCATCAACAAAATCCTTGATAGTTGCAGAACTCAGGTTCACAGCTGTCATACCATCAGGAATTGATGTAGGAGCCGTGTTGTGATAGAATAATACGTCACCTATTTGTTTAAATCCGTCTGCAGATTTATCAGCTGTTTTTACAAGCCACATTTTTATTTCTTCAACATATGAAGCAATAAGAGCAAGAGCAGTAAGAGCAGCAGAACCGATAGCAAATCCTTTTCCGGTTGCAGCAGTAGTGTTGCCAAGACCGTCGAGAGCATCTGTCCTTTCACGTACCTCTTTTGGAAGACCTGACATCTCAGCGTTACCACCTGCGTTGTCGGCAATTGGTCCGAATGCATCAGTTGCAAGGGTAATACCAAGAGTTGAGAGCATACCTACAGCAGCAAAACCGATACCGTAAACACCGTTTGCAAAGCTTTCAAAACCACCTGCAAAACCGTAAGCAGCAATAATAGCGCCAACTATAGTGATAACAGGAATCCATGATGAAGACATACCAACAGCTATACCTTCAATAATAACTGTTGCAGATCCCTGCTGTGATTGTTTTGCAATACCCTGGGTGGGTTTATTATCATCGGAAGTGTAATATTCGGTAGCCTGACCGATAATAACACCTGCAACAAGACCTGCTACAGCTGCTCCAAATACACCCCATGTGATCCAGTTAACAGCAGCCATAACTGCAAGTACAACAAGGATAAGGGCAGAGCTGCCACCTGTACCAAGAAGAAGTGCATTCAACAGAGTCTTTGTTGATGCATTCTCTTTTGTTTTAACCATATAAACACCTGCTATTGAAAGAAATATTCCAATAGCTGAAACCATCATAGGAGCAATAATAGCTGTAAGCTGGCCATCAGGAGAGAGAGCCGGCAATGCAGCTCCAAGAGCAGCAGTCGAAAGTATTGAACCAGCATATGATTCATAAAGGTCAGCGCCCATACCTGCTACGTCACCAACGTTGTCACCAACATTATCAGCGATAGTTGCTGGGTTACGTGGATCGTCTTCAGGAATACCTGCTTCAACTTTACCAACAAGGTCAGCGCCTACGTCAGCAGCTTTTGTAAAGATACCACCACCAACACGTGCAAAGAGAGCCTGTGTTGAAGCACCCATACCGAATGTAAGCATTGTAGCAGTTATCTCAACAAGCTTCTGATGTTGATCGGTACCAGCATTTACAAAGGTAAGACCCAGCCATTTAAGACCTTCTGCCATGTGAGCAGGTGTATAGACAGCCTTGTCGAGAATAAGGAACCACAGGGCAATATCGAGAAGTCCAAAACCAACTACTACAAGACCCATAACAGCACCACTCCTTAACGCTACCTTCAAACCCTGGTTAAGCGATTTTGAAGCGGCCGCAGCTGTTCTGTTTGAAGCAGCCGTAGCTGACTTCATACCAAGAAAACCGCATAAGCCCGAAAAAAATCCACCGGTAAGGAAAGCAACAGGTACAAACGGGTTCTGTATACCGGCGTATGCCAGTATCAATAATAAAGCGCAGAGGACTCCAAATACCTTTAAAACAACAGTGTATTGGCGTTTAAGGTAGGCCATCGCACCCTCACTTACATATCCAGCGATCTCTACCATCCTGGGGTTACCTGCATCCTGCACGATCATCCCTTTGTAGAAGATCCAGGCAAACAGCAATGCCGTGAGCGCTGCTACTGGAACAATCCAAAATAGACTACTAATCATGATATTTGTTTTTTAAATTAAAAATTATAGTTATTGGATGAAAAAAATTTTCACCGGTACAAAACTAAGCTAGTTTTTCATTAATGCAAATGAAATAATGCTTTAATTGCTACAGAATTCCGTAAAAAAAATCCTGACAATAAAGCTTCCCGGAACAACAGTACCGCAAAGTGTTAAACTTTCTTAAAAACTATAATTTTAAAGGCTGTCTCAGAAGGTGAGAACAGCCTCTCTATTATTGATTTTATTCGTCCCCCGCTACGAGGGCACTTTCAAATATTCAATGCTCCAGAAGATAAATCGACTTTTGAGACACCTCTGATCAGATAGCCCTGAAAAATTCGTAGTTGATGTTTTCGAGTTCTGACATTTTGGGGTAACGGTAATAAACAATGTCGTCTTTTGCTCCAACAAAAAATCCTGTCTCTATTGTCCTGTAAAGAAGGTTGCCGGAAAAAATACGAATAACCGTTTTCATATGTTTTTCATATTCCCCTTTCAGGATTTCAAGGCAGTCCCTCAGGTGGCCTATATTTGGATAAGGCAGATGCTCAGCAGAACCATAAAGAGGGTTAGTTGCCAACTCTCCAAGCTTAAGCTCAACAAAGAAAAGTTTTGGAAGAACAATCGGAATTGAACTGTCAGTCAGCTTTTTAAGAAAAACCGAAGGTGCAAGACTGCTTGCAACAAGAGGAGATACAGGGCATAGTTCCTGGTACAGGTGAAGAGCGTTCTTTGTCTCCTCTGATTTATTGTAGTTTGTTTTTTTCAATTCAAGAACCAATCCATTGTCGGTTGTAAGATACAGGCTCTTTAAAGCATCCAGAGGAACCATCTCCAGGACTTTATAGACAGAAAGATAAACAGAGCTTTTCGGGCTGCCATCTGGTTTTGCAACACATCTCTTATCCAGACTATTCATGTCAATTATGCTTTCAATCTTGCCAAGATCCACTTCAAAGAAGATTGCCTGACCTTTATTACGTTTTTTGGTTCCTGTTGAAAGATACAGGCCAAATGCCTCGGGGGGAAGCATTGAAGCAACAAGTGCTTCAGGAGTGCAGGTTAAATAAACATACTTGCTCATAGCTTTTCTTTTTTAGATATTAAAAGAACGATGAATTACTTCCGGATTATCCAATAATAATAACAGAAAGTCTGTATACTATCAAATTTATGCTTTTTTTTGCATCTTTGAAAGAGAAAGGCTGTTTTTCGTTATGTACCCCCAAAATGTCATAAACGCATGACAATATGGGTGTTAAACAATAATATCTATTCATTCTCAGAAAAATACATTAAACCGACAACTATTAATAAATGTTTTTAAAGTATATTTGGCGCAGTCTAAACTAATGAAAGTTTATGCCAAAGATATCTGCAGTAATTATTACGTATAATGAAGAGCTTTTCATCGAAAGATGTCTTGAGTCTATTGTGGGGGTGGCCGATGAAATAATTGTAGTTGATTCTTTTTCCACAGATAAAACAGAAGAGATCTGTAAAAAATATAACGTCAGATTTGTAAAGCATAAGTTTGAAGGATATAAAAATCAGAAGAATTATGCACTCAATCTTGCCACTTACAAAAATATCCTCGCACTCGATGCTGATGAAGCTTTGAGTGACAAGTTGAAGGAATCAATACTTGCCGTTAAAGAGAACTGGAAACATGACGGTTATTATTTTAACCGGCGCAATTTATATTGCGGCAGATGGATCAGGCATTCGGAATGGTACCCTAACAAGCAGCTGAGGCTTTTTTGTTCCGACAAAGGACAATTCGGCGAGCTCAACATACATGAGAAATTTATTATGTCAAACGGACAGTATGTTGGACGGCTGAAAGGCGATCTCATCCACTGGTCGTGCTCTTCTCCTGAGGATCATCGTAACAAAATGAAAAAATATGCACTTATTAGTGCAGAAGAGTATTATAAAGCCGGGAGGAAAGCATATTTTTTCACTCCATATATACATTATATATGGGGATTCTTCAGATCATATATTTTCAAAGGAGGCTTTCTTGACGGCCGTGACGGATTTCTTATCTGCTCATTATATGCTAAATCCTCCTTCGAAAAATACAACCGGCTGATCTCTCTGAACAAACAGAAAAAACAAGTGTAATAGTGTGTCAATGACTTTCGAGGAAGATATAAAAAACTCACTGACAGCCCTGAAAAATGGCGGCATTATACTTTACCCCACTGATACTATCTGGGGTCTTGGTTGCGATGCCACGAATCCTTCAGCTGTTGAGAAGATCTTCAAGATAAAATCGAGAAGTGAAAACAAAAGCCTTATAATTCTTGTTGACGGAGAGCAGATGCTTGAGCGGTATGTAAAGGACATTCCTGAAATAGCTTATGAACTGACAGGTGTCTCTGATGACCCTCTTACAATAATCTATTCCAAAGGGAAAAACCTGGCACCCGGGGTATGCAGCGAAGATGGTTCGATAGGAATCAGGATCTGCCATGATGAATTCTGCAGTGAACTCATAACCAGGTTCCGCAAACCGATCGTATCTACCTCAGCCAACTACAGTGGGGAACCATCCCCTTCGCACTTCGGCGAAGTAGATGATTCCATTGTAAGTTCTGTTGATTATGTTGTGAAACACCGTCAGGATGATCGTAAAAAACATTCCGCTTCCCCTGTAATCAAAGTCGAACAGGACGGTTCTATCAGGATAATAAGAAAATAGCCTATCTTGATCTGACCTTACCCGAACCAGATACTCTTGCGTCAACCTTCGGATTACCAATATATGTCACATTTCCGCTTCCTGAAACACCAGCTTTCAGAGACCCTGTAACATTGCATAAGCAACTTCCGCTTCCTGAAATACTTATATCGGCCGTTCCAATCTTTAACGACTCACCTGTATAGTTACCGGAACCGCTGATTCCAATCTCTGCATCTGATATAGCGCCACTCCCCTGTAAGATAATATCCCCCGATCCTGAAATGCTGCAGTCAAGGGCATCTGCGGTCACATCAGCAGTATATATTTTACCGCTGCCGCTGACACTGAAATCAAGTTCCTTGGCTTTCACCGCATCTTTTATAACAGCTTTCCCTGATCCTGAAACACTTAGCCCTTCCAAAGCAGGCATGGTGATATAAATTGTAACCTTTTTATCCATCCTGATGTGCCAGTTATCTTCCTTTATCACCAGTTTACCGCCCGAAACCTGGGTAATAATATTATCGAGGATATCCTTATCCCCTTCAAGGATCACTTTATAATCAGAACCAAAATTTACATAAAGGTCGCCCGGAATGCCAAATGCTACCCTCGTGAAATCTTTTACATTCCTGGTCTCTTTGTTCGATGGTTGGTTTCCTGAGAAGCCCATTACCATTAGAGTCGCAACAATAAATGCTGAAAAAATCATAGCCTTTTTCATAGTGTATTGATTTAGAAGAATTATTATATATACTTCCAAAAGACATGCTTTCTTATGAAAAGCTGCACACAATATAAAATAAACTATCAGTTAATCTCAGTCAGTCCTTCGGGGATATCCAGCAGGATAGTTTTCTTCCTCTTATTTATGCGGACTATGAAATGTTCGTGTAAAGGAATCAGTATCTCTTTGTTTTTTGTAGAGGTAACAGCCAGAAGCCATTGCCCCGGATTCGGTATAATCTCCTTAACGGATCCAAGCAGTTTATCATCCTGTACCAGCACCTTATAACCTGTCAGTAACCTGATGTCGTCTGTTGTATCATCATCCTTAATGTCTGAAGTCAGAAATACCCGGCTGCCAATAAATCCGTTGACTTTCTCAATTGTATTGTATCCTTCAAAACTCAACCTGATAATATCTGCACCTGAGTATTCCGAATCGGATATAAAAAAAGGAACCAGTCTTCCTTCAATTTCCAGGAAGACTGATTCCATTTGGGGTATATTTTCAGAAAAGATTTTCTCTAACTTAACTGTTACGGCACCCTCATAGCCGCTGGCTTTTGTTATTCGTCCCAGTAATATGTCGCTGTTGTAAGCCATCGGATCGTTGATCCTTATGACCTCTCAGCTATTCCTGAGGTTTCTCCTCTGCTGCCGCTTCAGATGCATTTGTCTCTGCAGCCGGGGCATCAGTTGGTTCTTCAGCAGGTGTTTCTGCATCAGCGGGTGCTGCTGCTGCTTTAGCTGCGGCTGTAAGTTTAGCATCAAGTTCAGCTTTCTTCTTTGCCAGTTTTGCTGCTCTTGCTTCGTTAATGCTCTTTTCAGCTGAAAGTCTCTTTACTAAATCAGTTTCCTGCGATTTCTCAAGATTTGCTTTCTTGGCTTCAATCTTCGCTTCGTTCTGCTTAACCCATTCGTCGAAACGTCTGTTTGCTTCAACTTCATCAAACGCACCTTTTTTCACACCTTCAAGAAGATGTTTTTTCATTAGAACACCTTTATAAGACAGGATAGCCCTACATGTATCTGTAGGCACTGCGCCATTTTGCAGCCAACCCAATGCTTTATCGAAATCGAGTTCGATAGTTGCGGGGTTAGTAACCGGATTATATGATCCGATCTTTTCAATATATCTGCCATCCCGTGGCGATCTGCTATCTGCAACCACAACGTGGTAGAAGGCTACTTTTTTGCGGCCTTTCCTAGCTAATCTGATTTTAACTGCCATTAATTCTTACGCTTATTTGTTTAACCTGTTTTAAAAATTTGTGGCTGCAAAGATAAGAGTAAAAAAATTATTGAACAAATAAATAATGCTAATTGCTTTTTCAGGAACCCGTTTCAAATAATCAGCTTACATTTCATCCGGATATCTGATATCCAATTCTTTAAAATACAAATAATAAAAAAAGCTGTCTAAAAAGGTTTTAATCCTTGTTTACCCCGGAATCCCACTGACGCTTCGGTCAGTGCAGGCCTAAAGGAGACCTATTGAATACCAGTCTCTTACAAAGCCCCCTTTAGGGGGTTTGGGGTGATACAGGGCTTTTGAGACAGCCTCTTTATACATCCTCTATTTTCTCGTAAGTACGAACTGATATATCCCCTGGCTTCCAAATGTGCCTATGGAAATATCAATATTCAGAACAAATGAACCGTTGCACGAACTATATGAGCCGCCACCGGAGTATGTCACACCACCATATCCAAAGTAATCCGAAGCAAGGAGCTTTGTTTCAGTGGTAACTGCAAAGCTAACCGGATCAATATGTATCACATACGGTCCAAGGTCTTCTTCAATACCTTCAAGGGCTGCAAGATCTGCAACATATAATGTGTATGGATCATCAGGATCAGATGTGATGGTTACATCGTTTTCATATGGCCAGTCAGAAACAGAATGATAACTGCCGGTTGCCAAATTAACATCGTAGGCGCAAACAACATCAATAAATAATACAGCAGGACTAAGTGTGGTAGTTCCATTGGCAGTAGTCACCAGCTCAAACATAAAGACTGCCCCCGGAGAAACATCCTCCAAAGCTATCCCAAGCTTTTGGGCTACATCAGAAGAAGATATCCTGACAGTTGCAGGAAACGATGTCAACTCTTTTATTACAATCCTTTCCTTGTTATCCTGATACGATCCCTGGACAACAATTTTATCCGGATTTGTTCCAGCCGGCACATTGACTTTAAATTCAATGTAAGAATTTTCGAGATCATTGGAATTAAAGTTTACGGGATTAAGGTCAGAAATGCCGGGAACAACTGCTACTCCCCTTATACCTGCAGGATCTTTGGTCTCTTCACAACCAAATAACATCATAGTCAGTGTGATGATAAATCCTGATATTAATATTTTTCTCATTTTTGTTTATTTTATGGATGATTATTAATTGAGAGGAGAGCTATCTTGACCCTCCAGCCCACCATACATTTTCCGTATAAACATAGGAACCATCGCCATATGCATCACGAACATTAGCGTTTGTGGTTACATCAGACGAGCCATAAGTGCAACGTAACGGAAACCGGTTTGTATTCAAAGGATTAGCCAGACTGATAACATTGTCACCCATGGCTTTCAGACGTCTGTAATCATTATAAGCTTCAACCGATTCTTCCTCAAAAAAAGCTAAATATTTCTGATTCATTACCTCTGACAACGGGTTAGCTGTAAATCGGGGTTTTACATTATTCTCAAAATAATTATCAGCTTCGGCAGCCGATAAACCAATATTTACTTTTGTAAAGGCAGCGGTTACAGCTTCCTTTAGTGAAGTTCTGGCATTACCCATCTCATTTAATCGTACATAAGCTTCTGCTTTTAAAAATTCAATTTCATGAAAACTTAAAAGGTAGGTAGGTGCGGTAATGGTGCTGATTGCAGAGATTGAATACGTACCTGCTATCTGATCGGGTGTCCCGTTAGGGGCAAATACGAGTGTACTTCCTGTCCCGGGATAAGGCATAAAGAATACGTTATCACGCGGATCGTTTCTCTCAGCCAGTTTATCGTGCAGACTCTGACTTGCTCCATAATAATCCCTGTCCTGAAAAAAACGATAAAACGGACTGACGGTTGTACTCCCGTTATAATTATACTGGGCCTGTTCCAATGCTGATGTAAAAGACTGATTTGCATAGGTAATGACGTTGTTGTAATCAGGCTTCCTGAGTGACAGGCGCATTGTATAACGGGCTTTCAAACCAAAGGCAAATTTCTTCCATTTCTCAGTGTCTCCTCCATAAATAAGGTCCTGGGTTTCCAAAGAAGGATATAATGCTGTTTTGTTCAGATTATCGATGGCATCATCAAGAAGCTTAAAAATTTCATCATAGATATCTGACTGGGTATCAAGCACAGGGGTAAATATTATACCCGGTTGAAGCGCTTCACTCCATGGTACATCGCCCATCATATCAGTCAGAGTGGCCAGATCATATGCTGTGAGTATCTGTGCAATAGCCATAGTATGGTAATTACCGGCTTCTGAACCTTTGTCAGAGCATTTATCAATAATCACCTTCAGATTATAAAGGGTCTGATAAGCAGAGACCCAGGTATTATTATAAGTCGATGAAGCAGTTGGCTCGATGCTCCTGATTTCGGCATTATATAACTGTCCGAAAGTGCCGACATTATGTTCAATATAGACAGAGGCATAGAAGGCAAAATCATCCTCAAGGACATTGAAAGCAGAACTTGTCATGCAGTCTGTTATAATCAACCTTGAATCCATATCTGTGGGGTCGTTCACGTCTTTATTGATATCATCCATGATCTTTTCCGAACACGACCACTGAATGAAAATCAGGATTCCGGTAAAGAGTATATAAATTATCTTTTTCATGATAAGAGAAGTTTAAAAAGTTATATCGAAACTAAAACCGTAACTGGTGGTCTGAGGCAATGAAAAGTTTTCAAATGCCCCTCCCATATTAGTATTCCCCTGGCTTGATTCAGGATCAAAATTTTCAAGAGCAGTCCAGATAAGGATGTTACGGGTAAAAACAGAAACACCCATATCAATTGACCGGAACAACTTTTTTGATGGTTTATACCTCAATGATAGCTCCCGTAACTTTACAAATGAATTGTCATAAACAGAAAACTCATCAATATTGGTAAGTACGTTTTGATACAGATCCTGATATGCATCCGGATCCAAAGGTCCTCCCCTTGCAATATCATTTTTGGTGCCATCAGGTTTTACTCCGTCGAAGATAAAAGTTGTCTCGCGGTTTTCGGTCTTTTTCGACAGTCCATAAAAGTCCAGTAAACTGTTGCTGCCGGAATACATCTTTCCGCCCTGTTTCCATTCTACCGTGACACCCAAAGACCATCCCTTGTATGTAAAAGAGCTGGTTCCTCCCAGTATAAAATCAGGTGATACTGAACCAATTACTGCATTTTCACCGGTCCTTGGCATGCCATAGTAGACTGAGCCGGGATCATCTTCAATAATAATATTCCCTTTTGCATCGCGGGCAAATGAGACTCCGTAAATGACAGGATAAGTATCCCCTATACCTGCCCTGACCTGAGGAGTAACATAACCTCCTATAAAGATGCTCTCAACACCCGGAGCCAGTGCGTCGACATAATTATCAATTTTTGAATAGTTCAGATTTATATCCCACTTGAAATTTCTCATTGCTACAGGAGAGATATACAAAATAAGCTCATGACCTGTTGTGTGAACTTTCCCTCCGTTCATCAACAGAGCATTAGCTCCTGATGAACCAGCCAGCGGTACGGAAAATATCTGATCTGCAACATTCTGTCGCGAAAAGGTATAATCAATTCCCAAACGGTTGTTAAAGAATTTCAGATCTGCCCCGATTTCATATGATTTGGTGTTCTGAGGTTTCAAATTGGGGTCGTATTGAATATTATTAGGAATATATGAATTTATCCCTCCCATAGGATATTGTATTGGAGAACCTGTCCACCAGCCACCGCTATATACAGGTGTAGTATAATAGTTTTTCACATACGAGCCTGCCTGACCTACCTCAGCATATGAAAGACGCAGCTTGGCAAACGACATCCAGCTGCTGTTTTTCATAAAACCCAGTTCGGATGCCAGAAAGCTTAATGAAACGGATGGATAAAAGAAAGTTCTGTTATTTGTCGGCATAGTGGAGACAACATCATTTCTGCCTGTTGCACTAAGAAAAAGTATTGATCTCCAATCCAGGGATACACTCCCGAAGAAGCCTACAGTACGGTCCTGTTCCTTGGATTCATTTGCGGTGGCTATATTTGCGTTCCTGATATGTGACCAGCCTCCAAAATTAAAATCTTCACCATGTTCGGAATATGTTTTATAATTGCCATGGTTAAACTCATTCCCAATCATCGCATTGAAATTCAGATCATTTAGTATCTTCCAATCATAATTAAGAGTCAGTAGAGAGTTAATTACTGATGATGATATACCATAGTTATCCAACATACCTGTTCCACCATTGCGTCCATAATCAAAGATGTCCTGAAAATGTGTGGTATACGAATCCAATCCCAGCTGATAGCGAACTTTCAGCTTCATAGATTCCTGCAGTTTTACGTTGTAATCGATATATCCGTTCCCGAAAAACCTGTCGGTCTTCTCCGTAAAATGATAATGTTTAACAGCCCAGTAAGGATTGTCGTAATAAGTAGTTGCCCGGTAATATATCTGAGAATAGGGGTCCCCGGGAATATTGTATGGATATCCTTTCAGATTATAACTTCTGGGTGCGCCTAATACACCGGCTAACGGAGTATCGTTGCCTGAAGGCATCTTATCTATATCTGTTTTGGAAAAATTTGCTGTGAAGCCTACATTGAAATTTTTATTAAATTTTCTTTCTGCAGAGGCCTTGGCATTCCACCGGGTCATACCTGTTGATGGAACTATGCCGCTCTGGGATGTCTGACTTAAACCCAGTGCAAAATTTCCCGTCTCCACGGCCTGGCTCACATTAATATTATTGGTTATTGAGCAACCTGTTCTGAAAAAGCTGTCCCAGTTATTAAATAATTGCGGAGTAACCCAGGCGTCGAGTCCCGCTGATTCAAGCTGTGGAACAAAAAACTGTCCCGGATGATTGTTGGCATTTCCCCCATAATCAGGATCATCAGGAAGATTAACAATTTTCGGGCCCCATGAACTTGAAGAAGTTGGCACATAACTGCCATAAAGGCCCTGGGCATAGGTGGACTGATAATCAGGCGTGCGTGAAACCTGCGAAAAACTGGTTGTATTGGAAACAGATATAACTGGTTTCCCGATCGCATTACCACGGCCGCTCTTGGTTGTAATAAGAATAACTCCGTTTGATGCACGTATACCGTAAAGGGCTGCGGCTGCCTGTCCTTTAAGAACATTGATGCTTTCAATATCGGAAGGATTGATATCTATTGCGCGATTAGAGATATCTGATCCTGTTACACCATCTCCCTGAAGTGTGAAATCACCTCCTGCTCCCGACTCAATATCAGAACCAGAGGAAACAGGCATACCATCAATGACGTAAAGAGGATTGTTGTTTCCTGTAAAAGAGCGTGCACCACGAATAGTGATCTGTGATGAGGCACCGGGCATACCGCTCGATGGTTTAATGTCGATACCTGCAAGCTTCCCCTGCATTGCACCTGACAGGTCTGTGTTCCCTGTCCGCTCAATCACATCATTTTTAACATCCTGAACCGAATACCCAAGGGCCTTTTTCTCCCTTGAGATACCAAAAGCAGTAACAACTACCTCGTCCAGTCCAAGTACATCAGGTTCGAGAACTACATCAATAACTGATCTGCCATTGATCTGAACCTCCTTCTTTTTCATTCCGATATATGAAAAAACAAGAGTTTCAGCAACGTCCGGAACCATAAGTGAGTATTTACCGTTAATGTCTGTAACGGCTCCAAGAGTAGTGCCTTTTACAGACACTGACACGCCCGGCAGAAATCCTTCCTCCTTGTTGGAAGAAACAACCGTACCGGTGATTATTTTCTGCTGTGCTCCTGCAGAAGACAGGACCCAGCAAAAAAGTAAAAAAGAAAAAAGAAATTTTTTCATACTTGTTAGTTTAGGTTTTACATAAAAATCCGGTGAACTATCCGGTTACCTCTGTTAATACCTTTATTATAGATTATCTCTCAGCAAGTTAGTCTATAATACACGGGAAACATTTAATCAGTCAACCGATTGCAGTTTTGGCTTTACGGATTTCACTTTCGGTTCAACAGAATATTTTTAACCACATAGCTGAACTCTGCCGATCATAATTCATTTTTGTCTATTTTTGTTAACTGATCGTACTGAAATATTTAATCCCAAAAATGGCGACATTCACCCAATTACATGTTCATACTCAATATTCTATACTGGACGGTGCTTCAAGTATCCCCGATCTGATCGACAAAGCAAAACTGCTTGGGATGGATTCCCTTGCAATAACAGATCATGGCAATATGTTTGGAGTCAAAGAGTTCCATAACAATGCCGTCAAGAAGGGAATAAAACCTATTCTCGGATGCGAGACATATGTTGCCAAAAGATCAATATCTGAAGTAAACGGAAAAGAAGACCGTTCGGGTGATCACCTCATTCTTCTTGCCAAAAACCTTACCGGATACCAGAATCTGACCAAACTCATCACAATTGCCTGGATAAAAGGATTTTACTACAAACCACGTATTGACAAGGAGATCCTTGCCCAATATAAGGAAGGGCTGATAGCCTCGTCGGCGTGTATTGCCGGCGAGATCCAGGATGAGATCCTGCATGGCACAATGGCAGGGGCTGAGGCAGCATTGAAGAGTTATCTTGACATCTTCGGAGAGGACTTTTATCTGGAAATACAAAGACACGAGACAAACGATCCTGAAGCCGACAGGTCTGCCTTCCCCCAGCAGCAGAAAGTTATCGAAGCATTTAAGAAACTGTCGGTAAAATATAATGTAAAAATCATAGCTACAAACGATATACATTTTATCAATGCTGAAGATGCTGAAGCACACGACAGGCTTATATGCCTGAACACCGCGAAAGATCTTGACGATCCTACACGACTAAGGTATTCCAAACAGGAATATCTTAAGAGCGAACAGGAGATGCGTGCCATTTTCAATGATATTCCGGAGGCTATTGACAATGTAGCATCTCTCGTTGATAAAATTGAAAATTATAAGCTCGACCGGGATCCTATCATGCCCGACTTCCAGTTGCCCGATGGTTATACCGATGACAATGAATACCTTAGGTACCTGACATACAAAGGGGCAAATGAAAGATGGGGGACCCTTACGCAGGAACATACTGACAGGATAGATTTCGAACTTGCCACCATCTCAAAAATGGGATTCCCGGGATACTTTCTTATTGTTCAGGATTTCCTGATGGCTGCCCGCCGGATGGGCGTTTCAGTAGGACCGGGCAGGGGCTCGGCTGCAGGTTCTGTGGTTGCATTCTGCTTAAAAATAACCGATATAGATCCTCTCAAGTACGGACTTCTTTTCGAAAGGTTCCTCAATGTCGATCGTATTTCAATGCCCGATATAGATATTGACTTCGATGAAGACGGGAGAGAAACTGTTTTGCAGTACGTGGTTGAAAAATACGGTCATGAGAAAGTTGCCCACATCATCACATTTGGCTCAATGGCAGCTAAAATGGCTATCAGGGATGTTGCCCGGGTTCAGAAGCTGCCTCTGCCTGACGCTATACAGCTTGCAAAACTTGTTCCCGACAGACCCGGAGTAACTCTCCACCAGGCATACGAAGAAGTACCAGAACTGGCCAAAGAAAGAGAGTCTTCCAACAAACTGATTGCACAAACTCTCAAGTATGCAGAAGTGCTGGAAGGTTCGGTGAGGCAAACCGGAGTTCATGCCTGTGGAATTATCATCGGAAAAGACTCACTCGATAATTATATCCCTCTGTGTACCGCTAAGGATACTGATCTGTATTCCACTCAATACGATGGCAGCCACGTTGAGTCAGTAGGACTGCTCAAGATGGATTTTCTGGGTCTGAAAACCCTTTCGATAATCAAAGATACTGTTGATAATATAAAGAAGTCCAAAGGTATAGATCTTAATATTGAAGAGATCCCTCTTGACGATAAAAAGACCTATGAGCTCTTCAGCAATGGAGAAACAACCGGGGTGTTTCAGTTTGAATCGACCGGGATGAAAAGATACCTGAAAGAGCTTGGACCTAACCGGTTTGAGGACCTTATCGCAATGAATGCCCTTTACCGTCCGGGCCCGATGGAATATATTCCAAAATTCATCAGGAGAAAGCGTGGTCAGGAAAAGATTGACTACCCGCTGCCTCAAATGGAAAAGTATCTAAATGATACATACGGCATTACGGTTTATCAGGAGCAGGTGATGTTATTATCACAACAGCTTGCCGGATTTACCAAGGGACAGGCAGATGCTTTAAGGAAGGCTATGGGGAAAAAGAAACGCTCCATAATGGATGAGCTTAAAGTAAAGTACCTTGAGGGTTGTAAAAAAAACGGAATAGACGATGCCACAGCAAAGCAGATCTGGTCAGACTGGGAGGCTTTTGCACAATATGCTTTTAACAAATCGCATTCAACATGTTATGCTCTTGTTGCTTTCCGGACTGGTTATCTGAAAGCCCATTATCCAGCGGAATATATGGCGGCAGTTCTAAGCCGTAATATCAGTGATATCAAGAAGATCACAACACTCATGGATGAGACCCGTAGGATGGGAATGGAGGTTCTTGGTCCTGATGTCAATGAGAGCCATGTGAAGTTCACAGTTAATAAGGACGGTAATGTCAGATTTGGACTAGGCGCCATTAAAGGTGTCGGGGAAAGCGCTGTTCTTCAATTGATTGAAGAGAGAGAAAAAAATGGCTTTTACAACAACATTTTTGATCTTGTTGAAAGAGTAAACCTTAACTCTATGAACAAGAAAAATATTGAAGCAATGGCAGTTGCAGGTGCATTTGATTGTTTCCCGGAAATTACCAGGGCTCAGTATTTTTCGCTCGACACAAAAGGATCAAGCTTTATCGAAAGTCTGATCAGGTACGGCAATAATGCAAAAAATGTAAAAGCTACAAGTCAGCAGTCACTTTTCGGCGAGGTGGGTGGTTTTGACATTGTAAAACCAGAAATAACATCCTGCCCCGACTGGCCAAAGCTTGAAAAACTAAACAGGGAGAAAGAGGTTATAGGTATATATCTCTCCTCTCATCCACTTGATGATTTCAAACTTGAGATAAATACCTTTACAACAGCTACTCTTGCCGATATGCAGAATCTTCGCGATTACCTCGACAGGGATGCGGTTGTTGCAGGCATGGTTACCGAAACAAGAAACGGGATAGGAAAAAACGGCAAACCATGGGGATCATTTACTCTCCAGGACTATTCCGATTCGTTCCGCTTTATGCTGTTTGACAAAGATTATGTTGAGAACAGTAAGTTCTTTACTGTAGGTTATTACCTTCTTATTAAAGCCAGGGTACAGAAAAGAAGATTTAAAGAAGACGAGCTGGAACTAAAGATTAAGACGATAAATCTGCTTTCGAGTGTAAAGGACGAACTTATTAAATCAGTCACCCTTAAAATAAATCCTGCTAATATTAATAATGAGATGATAAACGAGCTCAAAGAGCTTGTGCTTGAAAACAAAGGAGAAACAGAACTGAAATTTTTATTTCTTGATACTGAAGATCAGGTCTCACTCCCCATGTTTTCAAGGACTTTAAGGGTCCGGCTGAACAATGGATTTATAGCCTATCTCGATGATCATCCCGGAATAGAATATAAAGTTAATTAGCTATCTTTGTAGAAGAAAAATATAGTAAAACATATAAAATATTCATTATTATGGCAATAGAGGTAAATGATGGCAACTTCGATGAAATAGTCGTTAAATCAGAGAAACCGGTTCTTGTTGATTTCTGGGCAGAATGGTGTGGCCCATGCAGAATGATTGCACCAATAATAGAAGAGATCTCAAAGGAGTTTTCAGAAAAAGTACTTGTAACAAAATGTGATGTTGATAACAGTCCGGTCATAGCTGCCAGGTATGGTATAAGGAACATCCCAACAGTATTGTTCTTTAAAGATGGCAATATAGCTGATAAACAGGTTGGTGCTGTTCCAAAGAGTAATTTTATTACCAAGATTAATGCTCTGATATAAATATCTGTATATATAAACATGGCCGTTCGACATCTGCAACGGCCTTTTTAATTATTGCCCATGACAATATGTGTGTTTGCCTCTTCAAGTAGTCGTATTAACAGCGAATATGCAATAGCTGCTTCAACCCTAGGGATGCTTCTTGCCAAAGCTGAGATGGAAGTAGTATACGGAGGTGGTGGTATTGGTCTTATGGGAAAACTGGCTGATGCGGTTCTTGAAAACAAGGGTATTATAACGGGTGTCATCCCTTCCTTTATGAAAGATGAAGGATGGGATCACCAGGGAATAAAGAAGATGATCATTACTCCGGACATGGGAGAGAGGAAAAGACGTATGTTTGCCATGGCAGACGGAATTATTGCCCTACCGGGGGGTATCGGAACTCTTGAAGAACTGACAGAAGCAATAACCCTGAAGCAGCTCGGCCTCTTTAACGGTCCCATCGTTATTCTTAATACCCTCAATTATTACAAGCCATTCATCGACTTCCTCGAAAGCATGATATCAGGTCATTTCCTGAGATTTGAACATAAAGGTATGTGGGAAATTGCCAGTACCCCTGAAGATGCACTGGCTCACCTTGTCAAAAATGAAGGTTGGATCCACAACCCAAGAAGTATTGCAAAGATTTAATTTTCAGGTATCTTGCTTCCAATGACCAGGATATCATCTACCTGTCCCAGATCGCCTTTCCAATCCATAATCTCTTTTTCGAGTCTTTCTTTCTGCTCCTGCATAGGAAGGTTCCATATCTCCGATAGTACTCTTTTAACATTTACCGATTTAAACTTTTTACCATCAGCCGATCCGAACTGATCAGCATAACCATCGGAACACATATATATCATATCGCCAGGTTGTATGGAGATATTCTGATTGGCAAAATGCTTTTCCTGATCCATGGTAGTCATCCCAATCGGGAACCTGTCTCCTTTATAAACAAACACCTCCCCTTTCCGTACAACATATACCGGATTATATGCACCTGCATACTCCAGAGTAAATTTATTTTTGTTAAAAGCTACAAGCGCCATATCCATACCATCGTTTATACACTTCTCATGCCGCTGTAAAAGAGCCTTCATTACCTCAATGTTCATCTGGTCAATGATTTCAGAAGGACGGGTAAGCCCATATTCCCTGACTACCTTATTTAATGAGTTATGGCCGATAATTGACATAAAAGCACCCGGTACACCATGACCCGTGCAATCAACTGCTGCAATAAACTGCCAGTCGCCACCATCATACATCCAATAGAAATCACCACTCACGATATCTTTTGGCAAAAACAGGACAAACGTATCCTTGAATGTATCTTCGCGTGGGAGCATTGCCCTTTGTATCCGTTCAGCATATCTTATGCTGGCGGTAATATCCCTGTTTTTCTCTTCAATCTCCATGCTCTTCTGTACAACTTCGGCAGTTCTTTCCTTAACCTTTTCCTCAAGAATGATCTTCTCTTTAATAAGGTTTTGTTCTCTGATATTGATATAGGCAATAATACTAACAGCAATCAGAACTAATGAAAGAAGAATAAACCACCATGTAAGATAGAAAGGAGGTTTTATTATGAAATTGAATGTCACCGGTTTATTATTCCATTCACCATTACTGTTATTAGCAGCCACCATAAAATTATATCTTCCCGGAGGAAGAGCGGGATAAATTGCCCTGGTCTGGTCTGTTACCGGTCGCCAGTCGTTATCGGCTCCTTCAAGTTTTATTTTATACCTGACAACGTCGGGATTGGTGAGACAGATGCTGTAGTAATCGAACAATATTGAATTCTGGGAATATTTCAACTTCATACCAGGTTTCATATCGTGTGCCTGATAATTAACCTTCATATTCATGATATGTGTCAGAGGTTCAAGCCCCTCTGTCGAGGTCTTATCAGGCCGAAACTGTGTCACACCATTTGCTGTACCGAACCACAAATCGCCCGAAGCACATTTATACACGGCATTCTGTTTGGTTTCAATACCCGGGAACCCGTTTCTTTCCGTATATGAAAAGATCTGTTTTCTCTCCGGAAAATACCTGTTTATTCCATAATTTGTCCCGATGTAAATACTACCGTCGTCACCTGTTGCAAGAAGACTGATATTGTTAGAAAGCAAACCGTCGTCCTGTGTTACGGTAAATATTATCGAATCGTTTCTAAATGCCCTTAGCCCCTCTCCGGTCCCAATCCACAAAGTACCCGTCTTATCCATAACCATCGTTTTGGGGATTATCCCTGCAAAAGCATTAATCGGCCTGAATATTTTTTTTGCAGCATCATATCTGATCAGACCTGGTTTATCACCCCGGGGTTGGGTCCCTATCCACATGTCGCCATTGGGATCGCAATACAGACTTGTTATTCCAAACACCGTCAGGCTGTCCATAAGAGTATACCTCTGGAAATTTTCCTCATTAATAGTCCCCACTGCAACCCCCTCAACTGTTCCTATCCAGAGATGATTTTCTTTATCAATTTCGAGTGCAGTAACCTGGCCGCCTTTGTAGAGAATTGAGTTAATATATGGTTGCGATTCAAATCGTGAAGCTTTCATGTTATACATTATCACCCCCCCTTCATTTGCTCCAATCCACAAATTTCCGTCCCTGTCTTCCCTGAAAAATCTTATATCTTCATAAATTGAGTTATTGGTATGGTTATAAATCAGAGGCTTTTTGGGCGACCCGGGGAAATAACGTGAGATGCCGGCATTTGTTCCAAACCAAAGGGCGCCTGTCTTATCCTGGAAAATTGCATTGACATTCGGATCGGGGAGTATCTCTTTTTCATTTATTATTGAAAATGCGTCGCCTTTGAATATAGTAAGTCCGTTATTCTGGTCAGCAATAAGAATATTCCCCTCGACATCTTCAATTATATCATAAATCCTTGAGGCTTTAAGCCCGTTACCAGCATTAAACTTGCGGACAACTCCGTTTTCAATCACAGCTATACCACCTTCCCAGGTACCTATCCACATGCGGCCTTTTCTGTCTTCAGTCAGGCAGGTTACCCAGTTGCTTGCTATGCCCTCCTTTGGCAGATCAATAACTTCCATCCTGCTTTCTGACATGACGTATTTATAAACGCCTCCGTTATATGTTCCAAACCATATATTACCTTCATGGTCCTCCATCAGACATGTTGAACTGAAGTAGGTTGTCATATGAGGCATACGGTAAATCTCAAATTTATTCTCCTCCTGGTTATAGCGCCTCAATCCAACATCAGCAATACAGATAAACGATCCGTCGCGGTTAACATTTGACCCGAAGACCTGATCGCTTAGACCGTCCTTACCCCTGAATTGTTTTGCCCTGATATGTCTGATATCGTTAACCGGGAAATCTGTCTGAACAGCTCCGTCAGAAGCGGTAGTAAACCACAATTTATTATTTATCTGGGCGATGGATGTAACATCATTGGTAATCATCAGAGAATCAAAGGCAACCTGTTCAAATTTACTGCCATCGTAACGTGAAACCCCACCCCCGTTCATATGACCGAACCATATATACCCAAGTGAATCTTCGAAAATACATTTTACTCCGCCTACAGCCAGATTATCGCGCGAGGTAAAGTTTTCAAACTTCCTTCCATCGAAGCGGGATACCCCGTTAGGTGTCCCAAGCCATATATAATCTTTTGAATCCTGTAAAAGGGTATAAACCTTCTGCTCACTTAATCCCTGTTTAACTCCATAATTATCAAAGAAGTATTTCTGCGCTCCTGCCGGTAAAAACATAAATGAGAATAACAGCAAAAGCCAGGTAAAGAGTTTTACCTGGTGGTTAGTTGTGTGTAGGGTTGACATATAGTTTCTATTTTGCAATGAAGAAGAACGTTCCGTTCATATCCTCCAATCCCTGAATCTTCCCAAATTTTGGTTTCTGTCCTGTTTCGGTAGAGACGGCTGATGTAACTGATTTAACCACTGTCTCAATAGGAATACAGGCATTTTTATTATTCATCAGGGTATTGGCAAATGTTGTTGTAAACTTTGAATTATCTACGGCAAGGTCATAGCCCGCTGACGAGAATACCTGGGCCGAGTTTGCCCCTGCCACTTTCCGGTTATCGCACTTAGGTTCATCATTGGCGAAACGCATTGCAGTATAAAAGCCCGGACCTGATTCACAAGCAT